>Ga0160452_100143_pt1 | contig 86100 bp, 76 predicted proteins | sample HID1971I_E6MG_FD_108230 | JGI IMG/M metagenome (GOLD analysis project Ga0160452, IMG submission 108230) | Enriched millipede-associated microbial communities from UW Madison campus, WI, USA - HID1971I_E6 MG | ecosystem: Host-associated > Arthropoda: Insects > Digestive system > Unclassified ...
TACGCGCATGTACCTGCTCGATGAGCGTTATCAACTGGTGCCGCCGGGTGCGGTGGGCGAGTTGTATATCGGTGGAGCAGGCGTGGCGCGCGGTTATCTGAATCGGGACGATCTCACCGCCGAACGTTTCCTCGATGATCCGTTCGTTTCAGGCGGGCGGATGTATCGCACGGGCGACCTCGCAAGATATCGTGCCGATGGGAATATCGAGTTCCTCGGCCGTAACGATCATCAGGTCAAGATTCGCGGCTTCCGTATCGAACTGGGTGAGATCGAAGCGCAGATCGCCAGTCATCCGGCTGTGCGGGAGGCGGTGGTTATTGCGCGTGCTCGACAGCAGGATCAGCAGCTTGTCGCGTACGTCACGCTGGTTTCAGAGATCGATACGAGCGCTTTGCGTGAACATCTCGATTCGCGTCTGCCCGACTATATGGTGCCATCGGCCTTCGTCGTGCTCGATGCGCTGCCGCTGACACCTAATGGCAAGCTCGATCGCCGCGCATTGCCTGATCCGCAGTGGCAAGACCTTGCAGCTTATGTCGCACCGCGCACGTCGATCGAACATTCGCTCGCGCAGTGCTTCGCCAGTGTGCTTGGTCTCGAACGTGTCAGCGTCTTCGATAACTTCTTCTCGCTCGGTGGACACTCGCTGCTCGCCGTACAACTGATGGCGCTTATCGACGCCCGGCTCGGACAGAACATATCCATCCGGGTCCTGTTCCACGCCCCATCGGTGGCCGAGCTGGCGGACCATCTGAGCACTGCGCCCTCCAACACGGAGTTCGACGCCATCCTGCCGATCCGTACTCCCGGCGACGGCGCGCCGCTGTTCTGCATTCACCCGGTCGGCGGACTCGCCTGGAGCTATGCGGGACTTGCTCAAAGCATCGAAGGAAATCGGCCAATCTACGCCGTGCAGACGCCCGCGCTCCAGCAACCCGATCACAGTCCCGCGAATATCGCGGAAATGGCGAGCGATTACATCGAGCGCATCCGGAGCGTTCAGCCTCAAGGGCCCTATCGGCTGTTCGGCTGGTCTTTCGGCGGACTGGTTGCCTATGAAATGGCGACGCAGCTTCAACGCGCGGGCGAGACCGTCGATCAGCTCGTTCTGCTGGACTCGCGCCTGCCCGATGGCCGGGAAGCGCGCGAATTCGACGAATGCGCGCTCATGGCGGCGGCCTTTTCCAACATGCCTGAGGAACTCACGCTCGCGCTTCGCGAGATGCAGACGACTACGGAGCGTGTCGATGCCCTGCGCCAGCATCGGCTGATTCCGGCGTATATCACCGATGGACACGTGATGACGCTGATCGATGCAACGCGGCGGAACATGCATCTGCAAAGCACGTTCGCGCCAGCGCAGTTCGGCGGCGATATCGTCTACTTCACAGCCACGCGGTCCGAAGCGGACGGTCAGGCGCCGCATGTCGCGCAATGGCGCGAGCGGGCGGAAGGCGCTGTCGTGAACTTCGATATCGATTGCGCGCACGGCGAAATGTGCCAGCCTTCCTCGCTCGCAACGATCGGACGAAGTCTCGCTTCGTTGAGCGTCTTCGAAGCTTCGGCGCGTCGGCATCCGGGTGAGGAACTCGGCGTGAAGTGAAGCTTGCCATCGGCTGCACGGCCGATGGCAAACAACGAAGAGGAGAAGTCAGATGATCGTTCGAATGTCACCAACAAAAAAAGCGGCGGCGCATGGCGCGCCGCCGCTCGTCACGCGAAGCGAAAAGTCAGCTTTCGCGCCGGTTATTTCGATCGCTATGCTTGCGCACGTTGCTCGCGAGTTCGGAAATGATCTCGGTCGCCGCGCCGATGATCTGGTTGAAGTCGAAGCCCGCGCGCGTCATCTCGCGATAGAAGGACCGGGCGAGCAGCTTCGAGAGCTGGCTCGGATTCTGGATCGATTGAGCAACGATGTCACCGATAGTCTGATCCGTCGAGCGCTTCAGCGTCATGCGCGCGAAGGGCGAGGAAACGAGCTTCTGCAGTCTGTCCGCTTCGACGGCCCGCGTGATGAACGCCGCGAAAATGCGCAGCAGCTTGAGGTCATGTTCATCGAACCGCTGTTTGTCTCGCGGCCCCGAAACCTGCACCACGCCAATCGCCTTTCCATTCGACTCGAGCACCGAGAACATCTTGTCGCGCGCGTCCGAATATTCGACGATGGCCGCCGTCGCCCCGAGATGCACCTCGCCGAAGGAAACATAGTGCCCCGAGCACACGTCGGCGATCCGCTCGTCCGCCGTCACCGAGACGACACAGCGTTTCGCACCCAGCGCCTCGGCGACCATCGACGCGAGTTCTTCGGGTGAGCCGACGGAATTGCCCGTGACCGCAACGGCGGTTTCTGCGACTGGCTCTTTGAAAACAGGGTTCGAATTTGTCATGTGCGCATCCACCGGAAAGTTACATCGTGTTATCGGATCGTCGGTCAGTCTTACGTTCCATGAAGGCCCGGACCGACAGAACATGTGAATGAAGTCAAGTTAGACGTGGAAAGTTAGGAACCTGTTAGCGGGATGCATCGGCCACTTTTACCCCGCTGCTTCGTGACCTAATCCGGTTCTAACTCTCGAGCGTCAAGCTGTCTCCGTTCGATCCTAACAGGTGACAATCATGAAACGCCCCTCTTTCGTGCAGCGACGCAGCGTCAGAATCCGTAATGGCCGTTTCGACATATCGGTCGAGGATTCGGGCAGCGCCGGCACGCCCTGCGTGCTGCTTCACGGCCGCGGCGAGTGCAGCGGCGTGTGGCGCACGCTGACGGAATCCGCCTGCGCCGACAACCGTTTCGTATCCATCGATCTGCGCGGGCATGGCGATTCGAGCTGGGACCCGGAGCGCGCATACGACGCGCGAACGCTCGCCGGCGACGTGCTCGAAGTCCTGCTTGCAATGAACATACGAAAGCCCGTGCTGATCGGTCATTCGCTCGGCGGCAGCGTCGCATTGCATCTTACGGGAATGCTCGAACAGTTCACGTCGGGTTTGGTCCTGGTCGACTTTGGACCGGATTCCGATGGCGCTGGTTCGCAAAAAGTGTTCGCTGAAATACGCGAAACGCCGGCGCGTTTCAACTCGATCACCGAGTATGCGCAGTGGCTGCAGGAGCGCCGTCCGCTTGCGAATGAACGTGCGCTGCAACATCTCGCGGCGCATGCGCTGCGTCGCACGAATACGGGCGCGTTCGAGCCGAAGCTCGACAGGGCCGTCGCCGATGACTCGCCGAAGGACAACGCGCGCGACGAGCATGTCTGGGCCATGCTCAGGTCCGTGCGTTGCCCGAGCCTCGTCGTGAGAGGCATCGGGTCTGCATTGCTCACGCCGCAGATCGCGTGGCGCATGGCGAATCAGGCGCTGCCCAAAGGGCAACTCGCGACGATCCCGCGCGCAGGCCACTCCGTGATGACCGACAATCCCGACGAATTCAACCGGACGATCCAGATGTTCCTTGCGTCTCTTGCACCCGCAGCGAGCGGAGACGCGTCATGTTCTCGCTGATCCCTCCGCAGATTCGACGCGAGTCGATGCCGCGCATTGTCGTCGCTGTCATCGCCGGGTTTGTCGGGGCCATTTGCAGCGCCGAAATCGCGCGGCTGATCAGTACCGTCGCCAGCGGTCACATACCCACGCGCGCACTTGCGATCGGTTTCTTCGCCGTCTGCGCGGCACAGTTGCTCTTCAGAACGACGTCGCAGATTCTCATCATGGACTTCGGGCAGCAGGTGATATGCAGCCTGCGCATCGAGTTGTGCCGGAAGATCCTTCATACGCCCTATAAAAAGCTGGAGGCGCTCGGAAAGCCGCGCCTGCTCGCCATTCTCACGACGGACGTCAACACGTTCGCGCAGGCCGCACAGATGCTCCCGGTCGTGTTCGGACATCTGGTCCTCACCGCCGTATGTCTCGCGTATATGGCCTGGCTTTCCTGGCAGGCATTCGCGTGCTTCTTCGTGTTTCTGATCACCGCGGCGGTCATTTATCACAGCGTGGAGCGCTGGCCGCTGCGAGAAATGCAGGCGGTTCGCGATCAGCTCGACGTCATCTTCCGGCATTTCCGCTCGCTGCTCGAAGGTACGCGCGAATTGCAGCTCAATACTTCGCGAGGCCGATACTTCACCGATCATGTGGTCCATCCGACCGCGCATCGGTTCAGGCGATCCTTCACGCGGGCGATGCTTCTCTATTCGCTCGTCGCCAATGCAGGCGGCATGTTGTTCTATGTGGCTATCGGCCTGATCCTGCTCGTCGTGCCGCACTGGTTTCCGCAATCGCCGGGCGTTCTCGTGACGCTCACGCTGCTGCTTCTGTTTCTGATCCAGCCGGTCAGCGAAGTGATGACGAGCTTGCCGATTCTGCGTCAGGCGTCCATCGCACTGGGGCGCATCCGCATTCTCGATGCCGAGCTGACGCACGCACCGAATGACGACACGCCCGCGACGCAGGACGACCCGTTCGCCGTCACGAAAGAAGGTGCGCCGTTGCTCAGATTCGCCGGCGTATCGCATCGCTATCCGGGGCTGACCGAGGATCGTCCGTTCACGCTCGGACCGATCGATCTGTCGATCAGACAAGGCGAGGTCGTCTACCTGATCGGAGGAAACGGCAGCGGCAAGACCACGCTCGCGATGCTGCTGCTCGGGCTCTACGAACCCGAGCAAGGACATGTCGAGCTGAACGGCATCAAGGTCGACAGGCATAACCTCGTGCAGTATCGTCAGCGCTTCTCGGCTGTGTTCGCCGACTTTCATCTGTTCGACGAAATCCTGTGTCAGGATCAGGCTCAGGTCGACAAGCAGGCGACGCACTATCTGCGCACGCTCGAACTCGATCACAAGGTAAGCATCCGGGACAACCGGTTCAGCACCACCAGTCTTTCGTCGGGGCAACGCAAGCGGATGGCGCTGATCTCGTCGTATCTCGAAGATCGCCCGATCTATCTTTTCGACGAGTGGGCCGCCGATCAGGACCCCGTGTTCAGGCGCGTGTTCTACACGGAGCTCATTCCCGATCTCAAGCGCCGCGGCAAGACGGTCATCGTCATCTCTCACGACGACGCCTACTTCGAATGCGCCGACCGGCTCGTACAGGTGGCGCAAGGCCGTCTCGTCGATGTATCGGCCGAAGCGCTGAAGGCGGGTTTGTACGCGAGACGCAACGACTCGCCCGTGGCCGACTGAACGTGTCGGGGCCGTCCGGTTAAAACTTCTTATCGAGTTAAACCATGCTCAGCTTTCCTCTTACGCCCGCGCAGCTCGGCATCTTCTTTCGACAACAAGTCGACTTGCAGGATCCCCGATACAACCTCGCGCATCTGACGGAGATTGCCGGGCCGCTCGATATCGACGTGCTGGAATCGGCCTTGCGGCAGACCATCTCGGAGGCGGACGCGGTGCAGGTTCGTCTGCGCGGCACGGAAGGATTGCCGCATCAGGTACTGGAGCCGGTCGATTTCAGGCTCCCGGTGCTCGATGTCAGCGGCGAGGCAAACCCGCTACAGGCAGTCGAGGATCATGTGCAGGCCCGACGTTCCACCGCGTTCGATCTCGATCAGTGGCCATTGTTCAACGTGGCATTGCTTCGGACCGCGCCGGACCGGTTCTTCCTGTTTCTGTGCTTTCATCATCTCGTGTTCGATGGCTACTCGTTTCTTCTGTTCATCGAGCGGCTCGCGGAGATTTATTCGGCCCTGAAAAGCGGATCGCAACCCGCTCCGGCGACATGGAGCCGGCTGGCCGATCTGCTCGCGGATGACGAGGCGTATCGCGCATCCAGCGCCTTTCAAAAGGATCAGCAGTACTGGAGCGAGCATCTGGCCAATTGCCCGGAACCTCCGATCATCGCCGCGGACGTGGAGAATCCATCGCCTGAAGTCACGACGGTCAAGGCAAGGATCAACCTGCCGCCGGAAACGGTGGCATCCCTGCGTCAAACCGCTCAACAGAACGGCACCTCGTGGTCGCAGTTCATCACGGCCGCGATGGCCGCCTATCTGGCTCGCGTAAGCGGTCAAGCCGATGAAGTGGTGCTGGGCATGCCCGTCACTGCCCGCGTCGGGCGAACGGCCAAGAACGTGCCGGCCATGATGTCCAACGTGCTGCCGCTGCGAGTGCCCGTCGATCCGCGCGCGAGCATGATCGAACTCGTCAAGCAGGTTTCCGCGCAGAGCCTTCGCGTGTTGCGTCACCAGCGTTATCGGATCAAGGATATCCGGCGCGATCTCGAACGCCTCGACATCGGTCAAAGATTGTTCGGCCCGATCGTCAATATCATGCCCGGCTTCAATAGCGCGATCGCGTTCACGGACTGCGAGGTTGCATCGACGCGCACCTTTTCCGTCACGCCCGATGACCTGACGTTGCACGTCCACGACGAGGGAGAGCAAGTGGGCCTGAGACTGGTATTCGATGCCAGCGCGGCAATGTACAGCGCCGAGGCGGTGCAGACGCACTTGCGGCGGTTCACGCATTTTCTCGAACAGGCGATCGCGCAGCCCGATGTCCCGTTGCATACCCTTCCCCTGCTGCTGCCCGGCGAGCGCGACGTGCTCGATAAATGGAACGGGACGGCCACGCCCTTGCCGCAGGCGCAGTGCATCCATCAGTTGTTCGAGCAGCAGGCTGCGCGCACGCCGGATGCGGTCGCGCTCGTCTTCGAAGGCCAGTCCGTCACCTATGCGCGGGTCAATGAGCAGGCCAACCAGCTCGCCCATCAGTTGATTGCGCTGGGCGTCGGACGCGAAGCGCGCGTGGCGCTGTGTATGGAGCGTCGTCCGGAACTGGTGATCGCACTGCTGGCGATTCTCAAGGCGGGCGCCGCCTATGTGCCGCTCGATCCGGCCTATCCCGGCGAACGGCTGGCCTACATGCTCAGGGATGCCGCTCCCGCGCTGCTCATCGCGGATACCGCGGGTCGCGCGGCGCTCGGTGATACGGGCGAACTGCCGGTGCTCGAACCCGGCGCTTTCGATGACACCCGGCCCGATCACGATCCGCAGGTCTCGGGGCTCGGTTCCCGCGACCTCGCCTATGTGATCTACACGTCCGGATCGACGGGCGCGCCCAAGGGCGTCATGGTCGAACATGGCAACATCGTCAATCTTGCCGTCGCGCAAATCGCGCTCTATGGCGTTGGTCCGGAGAGCCGCGTCGTCCAGTTCGTTTCGCCGGGCTTCGACGTCAGCGTCGCCGATGTGTTCATGACGCTGGCCGCGGGCGCCGCGCTCTATCTTCCGGTGCGGGACGACTGCCTCGCGGCCACATCGCTCATCGACTACATGCGGCGGCACGCGGTCACGCACGCCCAGTTGCCCCCGGCGCTGTTGCAGGGACAGAATTCGCTGGCGCTCCTGCCGAGGCTTCAGGTTCTCGTGCTGGGCGGCGAATCGCCGGGTGTCTCGCTGATGCGCGCAGTGCAATCCGATATCACGATCTTCAACGCCTATGGCCCGACCGAAACCACGGTCTGCGCGACGGCATGGCGCAGGCCGGACGGGTTCGGCGGCAACACGGTGCCTATCGGCCGGCCGCTCGCCAACACGCAAATATATCTGCTCGACGCGCACGGCCAGCCGATGCCGCCGGGCGCCGTCGGGGAGCTGCATATCGGCGGTGCGGGCGTTGCGCGCGGCTATCTGAATCGCCTGGAACTCACCGCCGAACGCTTTCTGCCCGATCCCTTCAGCATGATGCCGGATGCGCGCATGTATCGCACCGGCGACCTCGCCCGCTGGCTTCCCGACGGCAATATCGAGTTCCTCGGCCGCAACGATCTTCAGGTCAAGATCCGGGGCTATCGCATTGAGCTCGGCGAGATCGAGGCGCGGCTCGCGGCACATGAAAACATCCGCGAGGCGGTGGTGGTGGCGCGCGAGGGCGGCGGCGGCAAGCAGCTCGTGGCCTATTACACGGCGGACGCATCGCGGGGAGCGTCGCAGAGCCAGCAATTGCGCGCCCACATGCTGGAGACGCTGCCGGAGTACATGGTGCCGGCCGCCTACGTGATGCTGGACGCACTCCCGCTCACGCCGAACGGCAAAGTGGACCGGCGCGCGTTGCCCGCCCCCGACGACGGCGCATTCACCCGTCGCGACTACGAAGCGCCGGCGGGCGATACGGAATCGATGATCGCGGCGATCTGGGCGGAGGTGCTGGGACGCGAACGCGTGGGCCGGCACGACAACTTCTTCGAGCTGGGCGGCCATTCGCTGCTGGCGGTGACGCTGATCGAACGGATGCGTCAGGCAGGCGTGCGCGCCGACGTTCGGGTGTTGTTCAGCCAGCCGAGCGTGGCCGCGCTGGCGGCTGCGGCGCAAAGCGTGCGCAACGCGGTGACGGTGCCGTCGAATGGCATTCCCGCCGGGTGCGAGGCGATCACGCCGGAGATGCTGCCGCTCGTCACGCTGACCGCGCAGCAGATCGACGCCGTGGTCGCGCAGGTCGAAGGCGGTGCGCGCAACGTGCAGGACATCTATCCGCTCGCCCCGTTGCACGAGGGGATGCTGTTCCACCATATCGCGGGCGGCGACGGCGATCCATATCTGCAAAACATGATGATGGCCATGCCCGAGCGCGTCGAGCTCGGGCGCTTCGTGCAGGCGCTGCAAACGGTGATCGCGCGCCACGACATCCTGCGCACGGCGGTGCTCTGGGAAGGTCTGCCCGAACCGGTGCAGGTGGTGTGGCGCGAGGCGCGCCTGATCGTCGAGGAGGTCACGCTCTTGCCGGAGGATGGCGAAATCGAGGCGCAACTGGCGCAGCGCTTCGACCCGCGACATCATCGGCTGGATGTGCGGCAGGCGCCGATGATGCGGCTCTACGTGGCTCGCGACGAACCCAACGGCCGCTGGCTGCTGCAACTGCTCGGCCATCACATGGTGATGGACTACACGGCGCTGGAGATGATGCTGGAGGAGATCGAAACGATCCTGCGTGACGAGACGGAGTCTCTGCCCACGCCGCTGCCGTATCGCAACTTCGTCGCGCAGGCGCGGCTCGGCATGAGCCAGAGCGAGCACGAGGCGTACTTCCGCGAAGCGCTTGCCGACGTCGACGAGCCCACGCTGCCGTATGGCCTGAGCGACGTGCAGAGCAACGGCCTCGGCATCGCCGAATTCAGGACGACACTTCCGGTCCGGCTGAGCCGGCAGTTGCGCGAAGAAGCGCGCAAGCTCGGCGTCAGCGTGGCGAGCCTCTTTCACCTTGCGTGGGCGCAGGTGCTGGGGCGCGTGTCGGGCCGTGAGGACGTCGTGTTCGGCACGGTGCTGCTCGGCCGCATGCAGGGCGGCGAGGGCGCGGACCGCGTGCTTGGCATGTTCATCAACACGCTGCCGATCCGCGTCCGCCTGCACGATGTGAGCGTCGGCGATGCCGTGCGACACACGCATGCGGCGCTATCGACGCTGCTGCACCATGAACACGCCTCGCTCGCGCTGGCGCAGCGCTGCAGCGGCGTCGCCGCGCCGTTGCCGCTGTTCAGCGCGTTGCTGAACTACCGTCACAGCCGGGCGTCCGACAAGGCGCACGGCGCGCGCACCACCGCGAGCGGCGTGTCGGTGCTGCACGGCGATGAGCGCACCAACTATCCGCTGTTGCTCTCGGTGAACGACTTCGGCGGCGACTTCGAACTCGTCGTGCAGGCCGATACGCGCGTCGATGCATCGCGTGTGGCCGGTTATATGGACTGCACGCTGGACGCGCTCGCACTGGCGCTGGCGGAAAGCCCGTCGCTGCCCGTGGGCGCGCTCGACATGCTGCCGGTCGCCGAGCGCGAACGCCTGCTCGTCAAGCGCAACGAAATCGCGGCGGAAGCGCCGGAAACCACGGTGGTCGCGCTGTTCGAGGCACAGGTCGAAAAGACGCCGGACGCCGTGGCGGTGGTCCATGAAGACGCGCGTCTCACGTACGGAGAATTGAACGTCCGCGCGAATCGGCTGGCTCATCGTCTGATCGATGCGGGCGTCAAGCCCGACGACCGGGTCGCGATCTGCGTGGAACGCGGCATCGACATGATCGTCGGCGTGCTGGGCATTCTCAAGGCAGGCGCCGGATATGTGCCGCTGGATCCGGCCTACCCCGTCGAGCGGCTCGCCTACATGCTCGACGATTGCGCGCCGGTGGTGGTGCTCGCACAGGCGAGCGTGCGCGAGGTGCTGGGCGAACTGTCCGCGCCGATGATCGAACTCGACACGCGGACCTTCGAAGCGCAGCCGACGCACAACCCAGTGGTCGCGGACCTGAACCCGCATCGTCTGGCCTACGTGATCTACACGTCCGGCTCGACGGGCCAACCGAAGGGCGTGATGATCGAGCATCGCAACGTGGTGCGGCTGTTCAGCGCCACGGACAATTGGTTCGAGTTCGGTGCGAAGGACGTCTGGACGCTCTTTCACTCGTTCGCGTTCGACTTCTCGGTGTGGGAAATCTGGGGTGCGCTGCTGTACGGCGGCCGCCTCGTCGTGGTGCCGAAGCAGGTGAGCCGCTCGCCGCAGGACTTCTATCGCCTGCTTTGCGAGGAAGGCGTGACGATCCTGAACCAGACGCCGAGCGCGTTCCGGCAACTGATCGCCGCACAGGGAGAAAGCAATCTGTCGCATCGACTGCGCCAGGTCGTCTTCGGCGGCGAAGCCCTCGAACCGGTGATCCTCCAGCCGTGGTATGCGCGTGAGCAAAATGCGCTCACGCAACTGGTGAACATGTACGGCATCACGGAGACCACGGTGCACGTGACCTATCGTGCGCTGAGTCCCGAGGATGCGCAGCGCATGGGCCGCAGTCCGATCGGCGGGCGAATTCCGGACCTGCGCTTGTATGTGCTGGACGGTCAGGGTCAGCCGGTTCCCGAGGGCGTGATCGGCGAGATATACGTGGGTGGCGCGGGCGTGGCGCGCGGCTATCTGAACCGTCCGGAACTCACCGCGCAACGCTTCGTGAGCGATCCGTTCACGAGCGATGCGCAAGCGCGGATGTACAAGTCGGGCGATCTGGGCCGATGGCTGGCCGACGGCACGCTCGAATACCTCGGCCGCAACGACGACCAGGTGAAGATTCGCGGCTTTCGCATCGAACTGGGCGAGATCGAAGCGAAGCTGCTGGCATGCAAAGGCGTGCGCGAGGCCGTAGTGATCGTTCGGGAGGACAGTTCGGGCGACAAACGGCTGGTCGGATATGTGGTCGGCCGCGACGGGACCGAGCCATCGGCGGCGGACTTGCGCGAAGAGCTCTCGATGGTGCTGGCCGATTACATGGTGCCGAGCGCCTTCGTGAATCTGGAGACGTTGCCGCTGACGCAGAACGGCAAGCTCGACCGGCGCGCGCTGCCGGCGCCGGACCAGTCTTCGGTGGTGACGAGGGACTACGAGGCGCCGCAAGGCGAGGCGGAAATCGCGATCGCCGCAATCTGGCAGGAGCTTCTGGGTGTGCAGCGCATCGGGCGTCACGACGATTTCTTCGCGCTCGGCGGCCACTCGTTGAAGGTGATCACGTCGTTGTCCCGGCTTGCGAGTGCGTTCGATAAAAAGATCGCACAGCTTGATTTCTATCGCCAGCCGACCGTCGCGGGCGTCGCCGCGCTGCTCGCTCGCGATGCTCCCACGGCGAGCACACTCGTGCCTGTCATTGCGCGCGGTTCCGCCACGACGCGTATGACTGTCGTATGCGCGCCGTATGCCGGGGCGTCCGCCACCGTGTTCCGGCCTTTGGCCGATGCCCTGTGCTCGCGCGATCCGACGCTCGCGGTGCGCGCAATCGCGCTGCCCGGTAACGAGCTCGGCAGCGATCCGCGCGATTACGTGTCGGTGGTGCAGATGGCGCAGGCCTGCGCCGACGAGCTCGTCGCGGCGGACACCGGCGATATCGCCGTGTACGGCCATTGTGTGGGGAGCTTTCTGGCGTTTGAACTCGTGCGCCAGATCGAGCGCCGGGGGCGCAAGGTCGCGCTCCTCACCGTTGCTGCGGCGTTTCCGCTTCCTTGGCTTCTGCGCTGGCTGCCGATGCCCTCGCCGTGGAGCCTCACCAGCGACAGCAAGCTGCAGACGCTGATTCAGCGCTGGGGTGGTCCGACCGACGCGATGGAACCCGATGTCATCGCGTTCATGATGGGCAACTTCCGCAGGAATGCCCAGTTGACGTTCGACTACGAGAAACATCGCGCCGACGACAAGATCGCCGCGCCGATACTCTGCATCGTCAGCGCCGATGATCCGCTGACGCGCGGATATGCGCGCCGGTTTCGCGCGTGGTCGGCGCTGTCGGATCGGACGGCTTTGGACGTGTTGCCCGAGGGACAGCACTACTTCGTGGGCACGCGGCCGGAACTCGTCGCGGACGTCGTCTGCAAACATCTCGACGAGCATCGCGAAGCCCGGCCTCTGCCACTCGCGCGCAACGTCGAGGCATCGTGATGAAAGGAGATTTTCGTGGTCAAGGCGGGCACGTTTCGCGGCAATCGGATCGACCTCTTCTACGAGGAATTCGGAGAGGGCGAAGACCCGCCGGTATTGCTCGTCATGGGCAACAGCGCGCCGGGTCTGGTGTGGCCTGACGCGTTCTGCCGTCTGCTTTCCGCAAGGGGATTGCGCGTCATCCGCTTCGATGCGCGTGATACCGGTCTCTCGACGTACATCGATTTCAGCACGTCGCCCTACACGCTCGACGATCTGGCCGCCGACGCCTTCGACCTGCTCGATGGCATTGGCATAGATGAGGCGCATGTCGTCGGGCTGTCTCAGGGCGGGGTCATCGGCTACAGGATGGCGCTCGCGATGCCCCAGCGCGTCACGACGCTCTGCACCATCATGTCGTCGCCCGACCTGCGGCCCAAAAACGATGCGTTTGCAGGTGCGATCGAGGCGCCGGGCGCGCTTCCTCGTCCTTCCGCTGGCTATGTCAGGAAAGTCATCGCGCTGAACGCGAATCCACCGATGAGCGTCGATGAAATCGCGACGCGCTTCATCGAGAATTTCAGGCTCGCCGCAGGACCGAGGTCGCCTTTCGACGAACGCGCGTGGCAAAGTCTCGGTCGAGCGTTTGCCGAGCGACCGCTCCTGCGACCCGATGGACTACAGCCGACGCTCGCCAACAACAGCAACCATGCGCTGGCTCAAAAAGCGACGCCGGCGCTGACCAGCGAAGAACTGGCGTCTCTCGGGTTGCCCGTGCTGATCATTCACGGAAGCGATGATCCGATCTTTCCGGTCGCGCATGGCGAATGGGCCGCCAGCGCAAGCCCGCGAGCAACGCTTCGAGTGATCGATCGCATGGGGCACGCCCTCGACCCCGCGTTCTTCGATGCGATCGTGCGAGAGATGTCGGCGTTCTATCGCAGCAATCGCAGCGACGAATCAAAATGGACTGATGCCTGACATGCCGCCGTCGACCGCTAGGTCGGCGCCTGTCATGTAGCGCGACGCATCGGATGCGAGGAACAGAATGGCGGCGGCGATTTCCGCCGGGTCGGCCGGGCGCTTCATCGGAATCACGCGCGCCCATTCCAGCAGTTGCGCTTCCGACATTCCCAGGCTATCGAAGATCGGCGTATTGGCCACGCCCGGAGAAATGCTGTTGACGCGTATGTCGGCCTCGACGAATTCCGCCGCGAAACTTTTTGCCAGCGAAACCACCGCTGCCTTCGACGCGCAGTATGCGGAAAAATTTTTGGTGCCCTGATTGGCCGCGAGCGACGCCACGAGGATGATCGACGCAGGCCGTGCAAGGAACGGCAGCGCCTCGCGCACGGTTGCATAGACCGCGCCGACATTGGTGTTGAGAACATCGGAGAATTGCGCCAGCGATGTGTCGCGCACCGGCGTTTGCCGGGAGATACCCGCGTTGGCAACGACGACATCCACCTTGCATTGAAAGTGGCCGACTGCCGTCTCGTATAGCTGTCGCATGTCGTCGGGGTTCGCGGCGTCGGCAACGACAGGCAGTGCGTGCTCGCCGAGTTTCTCCGCGGCGCGTTGCAGTTTCTCCGCGTTACGCCCGCTGATGACCACGCGCGCGCCTTCGGCCACGAATCGTTCGGCGGCGGCGTAGCCTATGCCGCTGCCGCCGCCTGTCACCACTGCGAGAACATGCTTGAGTAACATCGCGTCACGCCCGCACGTTGACGACCAACGCGCGGCCCGATCGGATCGCGCGTGTCGTATGGCCTGTGCCGTCCATGTCGCCGGCAATGAACATCGTGCCCGCTGCAAACCGTTGCGAAGCGTCGCTGCCTTGCACGGTGACTTCGAGTTCGCCGTCCAGCACGACGACATATTGTCGGGCTGGCGGGTTATGCCAGCCGAGCACATAGTCGGCGTCGAACTCGTGCACGAGCACGCTTTCACACGGCTGCGGCGACGATAAGGAAACGGCGACGCCCTTGAATATCACCGGGCTCGCTTCGAACGCGTGGATGGTTCTGAACGCCGAATGTCCGTCGAGGCCGCTGTATATCTCGATGCATTCCATCGCCCCTCCTCGTGTCACGCCACGTTCCGACGATGCGCGAACGAATTCCCGTTTTGATCGACTACCCGGAATGTCGAATCAAAGTCTAGGCGGCGAGGGGGGAGAATTCAAAGCGGACTTCCTCGATGAACCTTCAGTATTACCGGCTGCCGTCTCTCGTGAATTGACCGAAGAATCGCGCAATCTCGCGGCTCGCAGCCGGTCCGCGCATGTCCGTATGAGTGCCGTCGGGATGGCCTCCGGACCACGCATGACCCAAGCCGTGCACGACCCACTGCTCGCCGATCAGTTCACCGTCACGGTCATGAAACACTTGACGGGTATAGGCGTGGCCGCCCGCTTCGTCGGCGACGTAGATCGAGGATGACGTAACCGTGTCGTCGGACATGCCATGCAGCAACTGGCTCATCGACACGATCTGTTCGCTGTTGCGCGGATGTACCGTGTCGTCGGCATCGCCGTGAAAAACGATCAGAGGCACGGCGCGCGGTTTGGGGCCGTCGGACAGGGTGTCGGGCAGGCGCACTTTGCCCTTGCCGTCATTCATCGCGCAGAGCGCCGTCATCTGCTCGTCGGCGACGCCGAACGCCAGGCCCGAATGAATCGCCGCGGCCGCGTATAACTCCGGATGCGTCACGGCGAGATTGACGGCCAATGCTCCACCCGCCGACATACCGGCGATATAAACGCGAGCACGATCCACGTTATACGTGGCCGCGACCTCGCGCGTGAGAGCCGCGATGGCCGCCGCTTCGCCTGATTCGCGCGTCTGATTCGCCGCCATGAACCAGTTCCAGCACCTCAGTGGATTCGAACTTTCCGGCTGCTCCGGATAGACGACGATAAAGCCCTTCTCTTCGGCGACGATGTTCATCCCGGTCCCCGATGCGAAGTCGTCCGGGTCCTGTTGCGCGCCGTGGAGCATGACGATCATCGGCAGCGGCTGGCCTTCGTATGCGGTCGGAACATAGACCTTGAATCGATAACGCTCGTTGCCATGCTCGAAACTCTTGCTCAACCAACGATGAGCGCCCGCTTGCGCGACTGAGTTGTCGCGGTGCGGCGGTTCATCTTCGGAGTATGTCTTTTTCGTTTCACTTGCCGATGGCAGCGGAGTCGCAGGGCTTGCGACGGCTGTGTCGGCATTGTCGAAGAATTGCGCCGTGAGACCGACGATTTCGCGAGGAAACATCGACCAGAACGAGTCGTGCGCCCACGCAAGCGGATGGAAGGGATTCATCGATTTTCCCGTCGGGTCGAGCAGAATAAAAAACCCGCGTGATGCGGGTTTCGAAAGTCAACAGTGGCACGTCAGGGCTGACGGCACGGATTAGCGCTTTGCGTCGGCCTTGGCAGCACGCACGGCCTTCTCGGATGACTCGATCGCCTCGGCGCCTGCATCCGCGAGATCGGTCGATGCCTCGGCGGCGCTCGACAGCAGTCCGACAGCCTCTTGCGAAGCAGATTCGGTCGCCTTCTTCAGTCCGAAGCCGAATTGCTCGATCGGGCCACGCGCCTCGTTGAGAATGTCCGTCTGCGTCGCACGGACGATCTGCCAGAAATGCCTCGTGTAAGCAGCCGCCTTTTCGGGCGTCTCGGCCAGCAGCGTCGATTGCCAGCTCAGAAAGTCGGCCGGTTTTGCCTGCGGGCCGGCCTTGGCAACGGCAGTGCTCTCTTCGAAGACGGTCTTGGCCGTCTGCACGTTCAGTTCAGCAAGTTGCTGAAGGCCGCTCGCATACCGCTTTGCAACATTCACGAGGACCTGAAGGCTTGCTGCCGGGTAGACAAACGTTTGATTCGCGAAAGAAGAAGGAAACATTGTTGCTCCTGAGTTCAGCTTCGTAGAAAAAGCTGTATTTATGACCGGTCGCGATTTTGCTGCACCGCAATATAGAGACCCATCATACGGCACTTTCGGCTGTCGTCAAGTGAGCATTCGTGTTTTCCTCACCGTGTTATCGGTGGTGCGGATTCCTCCTTTAAGTCCTACGAATCGCGAACCGTTTCTCAGCGCGTCACCACCACGAAGGGCGCAACGCCGCTCGATACCGTACCGCTGGTGAACGACCGCAACCCGAGGTCGGTGCTTCGATATTTTCCGTCCGAACGCTGCTGCAACTGATTGACGGACCACGTGTCACTCCGTTCGAGGAGAACGGACCCGGACGTCGGATCGAATTGCATGTATCCCACGAGGCTCGGCGATGTCAGCAACGTCGTCTTGGCTCTGCTCGTCACGTCATAGAGGATGATCGCGCTCGGGCTCGTCGCATTGTCATCGGCGAAAAGAATCTGCCCGTTACCGATTGCCGTGAGGAATTTCGGCTTCTTTTCCGGCAGATCGGTCAGCACGCGCCAGATGCCGCTTTCCAGATCCATTTCCGTCAGGCTGCCCTCGCCCGCAAACGACGTGAAGCTCACGAAATAAGCCTTTTTCGCATCGGCGGTCACGGTGAATTCATCGTTCATCGTGCTCGACGCCGAACCCGCCGGATAGCCGCCCACGATAAACCCGCTGGCCGCCTCGATGCGAAGAACTTCCAGCTTCGTCCCCGGCGCGTTCGCGAGCGCGAAGAGGTATTGATCGTCATTCTTCGCCGTTACCAGCTTGATGACGCTGTAGTCCTCGGGCAGCACCATCTTTCTGAGCAGCGCCCCCGTGTCGGTGTCGATGACGCTGATCACGTTCTTGTTCGACAGATAGACCTGCTTGCCATCCAACGCGGGCTGGAAGCTATAACCCGTGGAAGTCGTCAGCAGCGGCCCGATGGGCGTGACGTGCAGCACCTTGTTGGTCGCGGTATCGATCGTGGCGAGATCGAGCGATGTCGGACTTCTCTCCAGAAGCACGTGAAGCCGCTTCCCGTCGACGCTGGCGAACATTCGATCGACCTGCTTGTAGTCGCCCGTCAATGAAAGATCGATCGATGCCTTCGCTGTGCGCGAAGCGAAATCGTACGCGGTGACCTGAGCCGGAGCCTGGGCGCGCGTCAACGTGTACACGGTTTCGCTGACCCGGGGAGGTCCGTAGTACTTCTGCACCATTTCGATGTCGGTGGCGCTCAGCTTGCCGTCACCGTTCCAGTTCGGATTGCAGTAGTTCATGATCGATGCGAGATCCCAACTGCCGATCATCGTATCGCCCGAGGTGCCTTGCGCGGGCTCGATGCATGTCGATGGCGTGTCGGGCCGGTTCTGCTCGTGCGCGAAGCCCAGCGCGTGGCCGAATTCATGCGCGGCAACCCGGCGAATGCAATATTCCTCACGTCCCTGGCAACTCGGGCTCCAGTTCCTGAAGGTGAAATCGAGCGCCATTCCGCCTGCGACGTTGTTCAGCATCGCGCCCAGGCCGACGGTATGCGGTCCGCTCGCCGCAATGTCCTCGACGGTGATCCGTACGCCGTAGTAGTTCGGATCGTTCGTGCATTGCCGCCATCCAGTGAACCGCACGCCCGAATTCTGCTCCCAGGTTTCCTGAACCGCGAGGCGGCTCCAGTTCCGTTCCGCGGAGTATCGCGCGAAATCGGCGTTGTTCATGTTCCAGCAAACGCCGATGGGAACGCGGTCCCAGATGACCGTCGATAACGCGTAACCCTTGGTTGCCGCCTCCTGCTGCGCCGCTGGCTGGCCAGTTGCGCTCTTTCCGTTCGTGACCGCTGCATCGGAGCCGGCGTCGCCGCCGCATCCGGTAATCAATACTCCTGAAGATATCGCCAGAACCAGCCCTCGTATCCTTCTCATTCTCTTCTCCGTTTTTCGAGACCATGCAGGCTTGCGCATGGCGGAAGGAAATATATTCTCAGCGCGTATTCAGACCGGAGGCTCTCCATTACGAATTATTTCCGCAAGCTTCTGCCTGGCTGCGTGCGGACGTCAATCATTAATTATCCGAATTGTCGGATGAGGAAGCGCAGCGCCGCCGAGGGGCATGGCCGGAGCGCCTTCCCGTCACGTATCCGCACTAAAATCGACTAATAGTTGACCATTTCATATGGGTTTGGTACAATCGCAGCCGAAGTTCAAGAAGTCGACTGCTGCTCATCAATAGTCCGTTTTAGTGCCGGAATTCGTTGTCCACTCCCTCCTTGATGCTTCTCTCGTTCAACACCCACATCAGATTCTCAAGGATTTTTCATGGATAACGGCATCGTTAAATGGTTCAACGACACCAAGGGCTTCGGCTTCATTACCCCGGATAACGGCGGCGATGATCTGTTCGCGCACTTCTCCGAAATTCGCGCCGACGGTTTCAAGACCCTGGTCGAAGGTCAGAAGGTGAGCTTCGAAACGAAGCGCGGCCCGAAGGGCATGCAAGCCTCGAACATCAAGCCGCTCTAATCGCAGCGTCACGGGGTCCGTTGTGCGGACCCCGTTCCCCTCTGGTTTTTCCGCTTCCCTCCCTCACCCCCTTCATTGCCGCACGTCCCGACATCGCTCGGTGATATATCGCGCGCACTCTTTTCTCATTCGTTGCGTTTGAACGTAAGTATCAGCGCCCAAAAAATATAAAATCTAATGGCATCCATTCAGAGTTATCACGGTTATGCGGTACAAGCGACCGCACACCGCCTGCCGGACCGGACGTTTTCGGCAAACGTGTCTGTAGACCGTAAAAATATTCGTTCTTCCGAATCGCAGTACACCTTTTATTCCGTCGGCTACTTCTCGAAAGAAGTCGAGGCCATCGCTTACGCGCATCGCTGGGCGAAGGACTGGATCGACACCCGCGGATAGTGCATGACCGAGGCGCAAGCGCATCGCGACCCGTCTCCCTCACGTTGCCCGAAATGCCTTGACCGCTTCGGGCGAGGTGCGTATCGTCAATTCATGCTCGAGGCGGTATTCGATCCGCATCTTCCCGGCGACCGCCGCGCCTGAACCGACGCATGTTTTTTAAGCGGTCGCGTGGACAACGGTGACGCTGCAAATTTCGCGTCACCAGGACACCACGGCAATGCATACGACCGAGTTCTATCGCAGCTCGAACGGTGACAGATGGCTCCTCTGCGACGGCGCGAATGCCGTCGTCCGGCACGTGCCAAACGCGGCGTCCGGCGGTTCTGTTTCGGACAAGCCTGTCGCGGAGTTCCTGTCGGAAAACAGCCTGCAAGATCAATATCCGCAGCACGATGCGCTGCGAATCTTCCTCGCAAGAAACAACATCAATCCGAATTTGCCCGACGAGCCCGACGCCGCGCGCAAGCCCACGGTCGAAGCCCTCTTGCTCACGGCGGTGCGGGTGCGCACGTTCGTGCAAGCACGTCATCTGACCAACGCGAGCGGCTTTTTCTTCGCGCGCGGAGAGCGCCTCTTTCTCGTCACAAGCCGTCATGTACTGGTCGATGCGGCCAGCCAGCATTTCCCCGATCGCATCGAAATCGAGCTGCACGTGGATCGCGACAATCTGGGCGCGTCGGCGTGGGCGTCGCTGCCGCTATACGACGCGGGCATGAGCCTGTGGCGTCAGGCATCGGATACGGGCGGCGAGATCGATGTCGCCGTGCTCGAAGTGCCCCGCCATCAGTTGCCGCTCACGGCCGTGTTCGCCGCGTTTCGTCCCGAACATCTCCCCGCATCCAGCGACGCCATGCCGATCGGCGCTTCCGTGCTGATCGTCGGCTTTCCGCTGGGCTTTCATGACTCGCTGCATCATCTGCCGGTGGTGAGACAAGGCATCATCGCGTCCGCGTTCGGGCTGCGGTTTCAGGGCAAGGGCTGTTTCATCACCGATGCGCGCACGCACCGCGGCACGAGCGGCGCGCCCGTCGTGATAAGCCGCCATCCGGCCGATGAAAGCGGCGCGTCGTGCGCGCTTCCGTGGCGGCTGCTCGGCATTCATTCATCGACCATCGACATGACCACGCGCGATCTGCACGTGGACGAATCGCTCGGCCTCAACAGCGCCTGGTACGCCGATGTCCTCATGAGCCTCACGGAAGACCGACTCGATTAGTGATCGAGAAACGAGCGCAGTTTATCCGCGCGTCGCGGATGCATCAGTTTGCGGATGGCCTGACTTTCGATCTGCCGGATGCGTTCGCGCGACACGCCCAGATGCGTGCCTAGCTCGCCGAGTGTGAATTCGCTCAGCATGTCGATGCCGAAGCGCATGCGCAAAACGCGTGCTTCGCGCGGCGTGAGCGCGCTCAAGGCATCGTCGATGGCAACACGCAAGCTGGCGCGCACGACGGCATCGAGCGGCGATTCCGCGTTCGAATCCTCGATCAGGTCGCCGAGCGTCGCATCGGCGTCATCGTTCGCCGGTGTTTCGAGCGAGATCAGACGCATCGCCATTTTCTGAATGCTGCCGATGCGCGCCTCGGGCAACTCCATGCGCTCGGCCAGCACCGCGGGCTGCGCGGGCTTGCCGGTCTGCTGCAGAATCTCGCTCGAAATGCGGTTGAGCTTGTTGATCGTCTCGACCATATGCACAGGCACGCGAATCGTGCGCGCCTGGTCCGCGACCGCGCGCGTGACCGCCTGACGAACCCACCACGTCGCGTACGTCGAGAATTTCCAGCCGCGCCTGTATTCGAACTTGTCGACGGCCTTCATCAAGCCGATGTTGCCCTCTTGAACGAGGTCGAGAAAGTGAACGCCGCGATTCACGTATTTCTTGGCGATCGAGATCACGAGGCGCAGATTGGCTTCGATCATCTCGTTCTTCGCGTGCCGCATGCGGGATTCGGCCGCGAGCAGTTGGCGGCCGATTTGCTTCAGGCGCTGAACCGGCATCGCGGCGTGCCGCTCGAGATCGATCAGACGGCATTGCTCCGCCTGAATGGCAGGCAGGCTGCGTTCCAGCGATGCACCATAGTCGCGCGACGTCGCGGCGGTTTTCGCGGTCCAGTCGAGATCGGTCTCGTGACCCGGAAACGATGCGATGAACTGCTCGCGCGGCATGCCGCACCGGTCGATGGCAATGCCGCAAATTCGCCGCTCGATCTGTCGCACGTGCACCAGCCGCTGCTGGATATCGTTGCAGGCGCGGTCCACTGTGCGCGTCGTGAAGCGCACGCGCGCCAGCTCTTTTCGAATGGTGTCGTGAGCGCCCGGAACACTGGTCGTGCCCGCTTCGCGCAATTGATCGACGCATTCTTCCACCCGCGCGAAGAGCGCGAGTGCGTCGTCCTTGAGTTGCGTCAGCCGCACGCGGTTCGCTTCGTCCTCGGCTTCGGGATCGCGTTCATCGTCGGCACGCTCGGGTTTATCGATCTCCGATGGCATCGTCTTGTCATCGATACCGTCGATCAGTTCATCGATGCCAAGCTCGTTCTCCGCGACCTGCCGCGCGCTCGCGAGGATCATCGAGATCGTAGGAGGACAGGCCGCGATGGCCTGAATCATCTCGTTGATGCTCTCTTCGATCCGCTGCGCAATTTTCACTTCGGCCGCGCGCGTCAGCAGTTGCTTCGCGCCCATCTCGCGCATGTACATGCGCACGGGATCGGTCGTGCGGCCGAATTCGGCATCGACAGTCGAGAGCGCGACTTCGGCGTCTTCTTCCGACTGATCATCGAGCGCGACGACCGGGACTGCGTCGCCGAGCAACAGCGTTTCGGTGTCGGGAACCTGTTCGTAGACGGCCACGCCCATTTCGAGGAACGTGCGCGAAACATCATCGAGCACGGACGGCTGCGCGAGATCGCCAGGTAAATGATCGTTGATTTGCGCATGCGTGACGAAGCCTTGATCCCTGGCCACACGGATCAAGGCGCGTACCGCTCGTTGCTGTTCGTCGGCGCGTCGTTGCCGGTCTGGTTGCAATGCATCCGCAACGGCCGGCTTGCCCTTTTTCGCTGTAGCGACGCGGACATTCAGCGCGTCCGTGCCCAGATCTTCAGTGTTTTCTTTTCGACGTGAACCGGCCATCCTCGCTCCACAATCAGCTTCTTTTGCCAATGTGAGACGTTAGGAGGCGCGGCGGCCTGCGCAGACGAAATCACGGCATGTCAATCTACCGAGGTCTATTCAACCGAACCGGACTTCAAGCCACTGGCGCGCCCAGTTCGCCGCGAACGCGACGGCATCGTCACGGCGGTCGAAGCCGGCAAGGTCGCCACTGACGAAGACATCCATTACGCTGCCGTCCGCACGGTCGGCGCAGATGCGCGCATGCGCCATATATTCGCCATCGGCGCGGCGCGGCGTCGGATCGATGCGAATGTTGCGGGTATCGGCTTGCATCATGCTTCCCCTTGCCGTTTGCGACGGCAGGTCATCGTCGGCGCTACGAAGCGTGTTCGTAGCGCTAGTCAAGGAACGTCCGCGCCTGCGGGCACTTGTCGATCATCTGCTCGGCGTAGGCGATCGATGCGCGACGCGCGTCGCCGGCGCTCTGAAACGGCTCGCCCGCGCTGATCTTGAATACACGGCTGCGCGACATACCCATTTCCGCCGATGGTTCCTGAATACGCACGGCAGCATCGAATCCATCGTCCTGGCTGTATGCGCGACTGGCGCCGGCCGGCCGATGCGAAAAGACGAGCGGGCATATTTCCAGGCCACGATATAGGCGGTTTTCGACTGTCATCAAATGATCTCGGACCGCGCACAGGCGGCAGTGTAGTAAGGGGGCGTAGAGCAGTATCGGCAAGGTGACACGATCGACCGCGTTGCACGGTCTCCGATCTGAGGCTGATCCCGTTCGGGGCCGGCGCTTGAGCGCTATCGGATGCTACGAATTGATTGCCACTCGCTGGATTCATCCATCCTACGCGGTTTAAGGATTTTGTATAGCGAAATTTTGACGAATCCAAGCGATGCCGCCGACGTCTCTTCAAGGCGAAACAGGCAGGCGCGCTGCGAAAGTCCTTTCCACCCGACTCGACCCGCTACTGAGCGGATGACGCTTATTTTCGCCACTCCCTGCACGCGGAATGAACTCGTTATGCGATCGCCTGCCAAATCGATGAAGTCAGGTACATGCGTTGCGTCCGTTTGTCCATTAGCACGCTTGCCGGGCGCATCGCGCACTTCAACGCTTCGCCAATGATATCGAGGCATGCATGAAAGTCGGCATCATCACACACGTGAACTGCCCTTGCGGGCATCGCGGCTCGATTGTGGAACGCATCTACGACGATGGACAGTCACACTGGTATCGCGCGACGCTGGAAGGCCTGTCGGACACTGGTCACTACCAAGGCGCCGACCGCCTCTTCGCCGACAACACGCCTGCATGTGAAGCGTGTGGCCGTTCGCTGTCTCCGGACGATGTCGATTCGAGCGAGTTCATGACACGGCAGATTCGCAAGCACGCGGAAGTTTGATTTACTTCGGATTCCGAATTCTCTTATTTCCGAGCGTCACTTGAGAACCGCCGCCTCCACCGCCGCCAGATACGCGGCCAGTGCCCGCTTGACTTCGCGCAGATAGCGGCGCGCCAACTGCACGTCGCCCATCGATGGACGCAACTTGACGGCCAGCGCGCCGCCCGCGAGCGCATGGAGCATCTCCACGTAAAGTTCGCGCTCCGACGCCTTCACGCCGGGCATGCGTGCGTCGATCACCTTTCTCATCATGCCGGACTTGCGCTTCTTTTTCGCTTCGTCGTGCGGCATGACCGACATCAGGATCAGAAAGTCGGTCTTGCGCTCGAAGTATTCGATATGCGGCGTCATGATGCGATCGATGACCGCTTCCGCCGATAGCCCCCTCCACGTTTCGCTATCGATGCGTCCGAGTTCATCTTCGAGTTCGTCGAGCGCCGCCGCGTGACGATCCCACAACGCGGCGAGCAGGCTGTCGCGATCCGGAAAGAAGTGATACATCGAGCCGATCGGCGTCTGGGCGCGCCGGGCGACGCCGTGCATCGTCACGCCCTCAAGACCTTTTTCCACGATCAGCTCAGCGGTCGCGTCGAGCACGGCCTCGATGCGCGCCCGCCCGCGCGCCTGCAGCGGCGAACGCGCAGTGCTGCCGCGCTCCTGATCTTGCAACTCGCTTTCGTTGTCAGCGCGAGGCTTCTTCATCGTCTCTCCTGGCACGGGCGAAACTAGACGCGATCGTCTAGATTCGTGCATACTAGACGCCATCGTCTAGTTTGGCGAGCGCGCCGCGTGTATCGAACATGTAGCAAACGCGCTCACCGTCTCGTATTCATCGAAGACTACCGCACGCAGGCGGTAGCGCAAGCAATCCCGGAGAAATCATGTCAGTCACAGCGCCCACGCACGGCGACCAATCCGCTGACGCCGCCCAAGGCAAAACGTCACGCAAGCGCGTGCTGATCGCGATCGGCATCGTCGCGGTCGTCGCCGGCGTTGCGTGGGGCCTGCGCTGGTGGACCGTCGGCCGCTTCGTCGAAACCACCGACGACGCCTATCTCAAGGCCGACAGCGTGACCATCGCGCCCAAGGTGAGCGGCTACATCACGGAAGTGCTGGTCGAAGACAACCAGTCCGTCGCGGCAGGCGCACCGCTCGCGCGCCTCGATACGCGGCAGTATCAGGCATCGCTCGATCAGGCGAAAGCGACGCTCGACGCGCGCGCCGCCGATATCCAGCGCGCCGAGGTCGAGCTGAAGCAGCAGCACGCGAACGCCGAACAGGCGAAGGCGCAGGCCGATGTGTCGCGCGTGAGTCTCGCGCACGCGGATGACGACGTGACCCGCTACCGTCCGCTCGTCGCGACCGGCGCGGAAACCGCCGAGCGCCTCGCGAGCCTTGTTTCGACACGCGATCAGGCGCGCGCCACGCTCGCCGCGAATCTCGCCGCCGCCCGCTCCGCCGCGATGCAGATCGGCGCGACCGAAGCGCAGATCGCGCAGGCCCGGGCGCAGATGGAAGCGGCGCAGGCGCAGCTCAACCAGTCGAAGCTCGATCTCGACGACACGACGCTCGTGAGTCCGGTCGCGGGCCGCGTGGGCGACCGCACGATCCGCGTCGGCCAGTACGTGCAACCCGGCACGCGGCTGATGACGGTCGTGCCGGTCCAGTCGCTGTATCTCGAAGCGAACTTCAAGGAAACGCAAGTGGGCCGCATGCGTATCGGCCAGCCGGCGACGCTGCATGTCGATGCGCTCAAGGGCACGGATCTGCACGGCGTCGTCGAGAGCTTCGCGCCCGGCACCGGCGCGCAGTTCGCGCTGCTGCCGCCCGAGAACGCGACCGGCAACTTCACGAAGATCGTGCAGCGCGTGCCGGTGCGCATTCGCGTCGATACCGGTCCGGAAACGCGCAAGGTGCTGCTGCCGGGATTGTCGGTGACGGTCGACGTCGATACGAAAGCCGCCACCGACGACAGCAAGCGCGTCGCCGCCGAGAATCGTCATGACTGAAGCGCACGCACGCGCGAGCGCCGTCGACTGGATCGCGGTCACGGCCGGCGCGCTCGGCGCGCTGATGGCCACGCTCGACATCTCCATCACCAACTCCGCGCTGCCGCAGATCCAGGGCGAGATCGGCGCGACCGGCACCGAAGGCACCTGGATCTCGACCGGCTACCTGATGTCGGAAATCGTGATGATCCCGCTCGCCGCGTGGCTCACCCGCGTGTTCGGTCTGCGCAATTTCCTGCTCGGCAACGCGGTGCTGTTCACGCTGTTCTCGGTGATGTGCGGCCTCTCGAACTCCCTTCCGATGATGGTCGCGGGCCGCATCGGCCAGGGCTTCACCGGCGGCGCGATGATCCCGACCGCGCAGACCATCATCCGCACGCGGCTGCCGCGCGAGCAGATGCCCGTCGGCATGACGATCTTCGGCCTGATCGTGCTGCTCGGGCCGCTGCTCGGCCCCGTGCTCGGCGGCTGGCTCGCGGAGAATATCTCGTGGTCGTGGTGCTTCTTTGTGAACGTGCCGGTGGGCATCGCGCTCGTCGCGCTGCTCGTCACCGGGCTGCCCGCCGAGAAGTCGCACTGGGAGGCGTTCCTGAAAGCCGACTGGATCGGCATCGCGGGACTGGCGATCGGTCTGAGCTCGCTCACCGTCGTGCTGGAAGAAGGCCAGCGCAATCAATGGTTCGAATCGGGCGAGATCGTGATGCTCACGTGCGTCACCGCGTTCGGCTTCCTGCTCATCGCGCTCTCGCAGTTCATCGCGAAGAAGCCGATCGTGCGGCTCTCGCTCTTGCGCAATCCGCGCTACGCGAGCGTGATCCTGATCGTGTTCGCGGTGGGCGCGGGGCTTTATTGCGTATCGTTTTTGCTGCCGCAGTTCCTGAGCATCGTCGCGGGCTACAACGCGTTGCAGTCCGGCGCGATCATGCTCGTCTCGGGCGTGCCCGCGTTTCTCATCATGCCGGTGCTGCCGCGTCTGCTCGGCAAGGTGGATTTTCGCGTGCTCGTCATCACGGGTCTGCTGTTCTTCGCGGCGAGCTGCCTGCTCGATATCTCGCTCACCGCGCAGAGCGTCGGACACGATTTCTTCTGGTCGCAAATCCTGCGCGGCTTCGGCCAGATGCTCGCGATGATGCCGCTCAATCAGGCGTCGATGGCCGCGGTATCGCGCGAGGAATCCGGCGATGCCGCCGGCCTCTACAACATGGCGCGCAATCTCGGCGGCTCGGTGGGTCTCGCGATCCTCGGCACCGTGATCGATCGCCGCAACGATTTCCATACGGCGGCGATCCGCGAATCGCTGACGGCGAACTCCGTGATCGGTCAGGAGCGCATTGCGGCGAGCGCCGCCAACTTCGCGGCGCAAGGTGGCGACATCGCCCACGCGAAGATGCAGGCGCTCGGCCAGTTGTCGATGCAGATCGGCCAGCAGGCCATCGTCATGACCTACTCCGAAACCTTTTACGTGCTGGCCATCGCGCTGCTCGCGTGCCTGCCGCTCGCGCTTCTCCTCAAGACGCCGCGCGCGCAGGCCGGCGAGATGCCGTCCGCCGGCCACTGATGTCATGAATCATTCGACGATGTTTCCTTCCCGCTTCACCTGTATGCTTCCGTTGGCCGCACTAGTGCTCGCCGCGTGCACGGTCGGCCCCGACTATCACGGCGCGCCGGAAGTCGCGCCCGACGCCGCGAAGAGCGGCGCGTTCGTGCGCGCCCCGGCGCAGGGCGTCGTCGCGACGCACGCGCCCGCTACATGGTGGCAGGCTCTCGACGATCAGCAACTGAACACGTTGATCGATGCCGCGTTCGCGCACAATCCCGACCTCAAGATGGCACGCGCGCGTCTGCGCCAGTCGCGCTCGCAACTGAGCGGACAGCGGGCCAACGAGTTGCCCAAGGTGTCGGCTTCGGCGGCGGCGCTGCGCACGCGTTCGCCGGATACGTCGATCTTCGGTTCGTCGTCGGGCGATCAGGGCGCGCCGGCATCGAGCGGACGCGGTCCCGTCGATTTCTATACCGTGGGCTTCGACGCCTCATGGGAAATCGATCTCTTCGGCGGCACGCGCCGCGCGATCGAAGCCGCATCGGACGAAGCCGACGCCGTGGACGCCGATCTTTCCGACGCGCGCGTGTCGCTCGCGGCGGAAGTGGCGTCGGCGTACATCGACTTGCGCGATCAGCAGGAACGGCTCGCGCTCGCCGAGCACACGGCCGAGTATCAGCAGCAGATGCTCACGCTCACCGAGCAGCGCCGCGCGCGCGGCACGGCGGCGGAAGTCGATGTCGAACGCCTCACCACGCAGGTCGATACGACGCGCGCAACGCTCGTGCCGCTGCAGGTGCAGATCACCGATTCGCTCGATCAGCTCGCCGTGCTGACCGGCCGCACGCCCGGCGCGCTCGATGCGGAACTCGGCGCGCGTGCGCCGCTGCCCGCGCTGCCGTCGTCGGTGCCGATCGGCGATCCGGCGACGATGCTGCAACAGCGCCCCGATATCCGCGCCGCCGAACGGCGTCTCGCGTCGAGCAACGCGCAGATCGGCGAGCACGTCGCGGACTATTTTCCGAAGGTGTCCTTGCTCGGCGATATCGGCTTTTCCGCGTCGAACCCGGGCCACTTGCTGCGCAAGCAGAATTTCTCGTGGGTCGGCGTGCCGTATCTGCAATGGAATCTGTTCGACTTCGGGCGCACGGCGGCGAATGTCGATGCCGCCGAAGCCGCGCGCGACGAAGCCGAAGCGCGCTACGAGAAGACAGTGCTCGGCGCGCTGAAGGACGCCAATTCGTCGTTGTCGCGATACGGCAATCAGCGTGAACATGTGGTGCGGCTTCAGCAGGTTCAGGCATCGGCGGAACGATCGGCGACGCTCGTGCGCCAGCGTTATACGGCGGGTGTATCGACGCTCATCGATCTGCTCGATGCGCAGCGCACGCAGTTCGCCGCGCAACAGGACGTGGTGGCCGCGCAGGCTGAATTGCTGAAGGATTTCGTGTCGCTACAGAAGAGTCTGGGTTTGGGATGGGAATCGTCGAGCGCGGCCGTGTCCTTGGCGCGCGCTCCCTGAAGCGTCGCATCGGAAAAAAAAAGAGCCCCGTCAGTATTCGCGACGGGGCTCTTCGCTTTCAGCGGCGCAACGCGCTTACTTGCAGTGGCGTTCCCAGTGATGATGCACGCGCACCTTGTGGCAGACCGGTTCATGATGATGCGAAGCAGCGAAAGCCGGAGCGACCGAAAAAAATGCCATGCCAGCGGCCAATACGGCGAGAACAGCCTTTTTCATGAGTTCGTTGTCTTGGAGATGAAAGAGGCACGATCGTAACAGCGTGAGTTTACGAGTACCTGTCCGTGGTCCGGCATGACGCGAAAGCGCTTTGGCGATGCGGCATCGTCGGCTTGCGAATGCTCTAACATCATCCATTCCTTCGGCGAACGGACGAGGAGCCCGACCGTCATGAGATTCGCTCCCGTCACCGCGTTTGCGCTCGTTCTCGCGCTTCTTGCCGCGCCGTCTTTCGCCGCCGATGTCGGCTTCGAGGAAGTCAGGATCGCGAACGGTGCGGAACCGCCGCTGATCGTCGGCATCTGGTATCCCACCGATACACCGGCCTCGGCCGACCCTGCGAAGACGATCGCGGGCAATGGCTTATCGCTGATCGTGATGTCGCACGGTGGCGGCGGCTCGTATGACAGCCACTACGATACGGCCATCGCGCTGGCTCATGCGGGTTTCGTCGCAGCGGCGGTGAGCCATGCCGGTGACACGTTCGACGACCAGACGCATGTGCTGGAGATATGGCGTCGTCCGGTCCAGCTTCACCGCGTGATCGATTACATGCTCGCACAGTGGCGCGGCCGCGAGCATCTCGATCCGGCGCGCATCGGTGCATTCGGTTTCTCGAACGGCGGCTTCACCGTGCTCGTGGCCGCTGGCGGCGTGCCGAATCTCTCCGCGATCGCGCCGTATTGCCGCGCGCATCCGGATCACGACTTATGCCAGGCGCTTCAGCACGCCGGCGTCGATCCTGATGTCGGCGCGAACGTGCCCGCCGACGCCTGGGCGGCGGACGCCCGCATCAAGGCGGCGGTCATCGCGGCTCCGGCGTTCGGCTTCACCTTCGGACCTGTTGGCCTGAAAGACGTGCGCATCCCGATCCAGCTCTGGCGAGCCGCCGACGATCATCATCAGCCGAACCCTTTCTATGACGAAGCGGTGCGCGCGAGCCTGCCGCAAGCGCCGGAGTATCACGTCATCGCTAATGCTGGACACTACGACTTCCTGCCGCCCTGTAGCGCGCGTCTGATGCGCAAAACGCCCGCTATCTGCACGAGCGCGCCAGGCTTCGACCGGTCGGCGTTCCATGAACGTTTCAACGCCGACATAGTGCGCTTCTTCGACGCAAAACTGCGATAGGAAGCAGAGGCACTATCGCTGCGACAGCGCGTTCGCGGATTGCAGCAGATCGTCGAGCATCGCCTGCCGCCGTTGCGGATCGGTATCGCGACCCGTCATGAAGCACAGCGCCGCGATCGGCATGCCGGCGCGATCGCGCACGGGCGCCGCCATGCACAGGCGAAACGCGTTCGACAATCCTTCCGTGCAGCAATAGCCCAGATCCTTCGCGCGCTGGACATCGCGCATGAATTCATCGAAGTCGATATGCACGCCGTTATCGAGCGTGAAGTCCTCGCGCGGAATCAATGCGCCGATTTCCCCGGCGTTCATGTGACCGAGCAGCAGGCGTCCGGTCGCGGTCCACGGAATCGGCACTCGCACGCCGATGTCCGAGCTGATGTTGAACGGGCGCGCGCTGTTCTCGGAGAGCACCACGGTGTACTTGTTGCCCTCCAGCATGCACAACTGGGTGGTCTCGTCGTACTTGCGCACCAGCGCGAGAATCGACTGATGCGCGCGGCTGATCAGGTCGTTGTGCGTCGCGTAATCGGAGCCGTAATAGTGCATCTCGCGTCCGAAGAACACGCTTCCATCGGCGGAAGTTTCGAGCCAGCCGACTTCCGCGAGTATCGCGACCAGCTCGTAGATGCTCGAACGCGGCGCACCGGTCGCTTCGATCAACTCGCGCATCGTCATCGGGCGCTGCGCGAGATGCAATTGCCGAAACATCGCAATGACCCGGTCCACGCCTCTCGCTCGCGACGATTCTGTAACTGCCATGCATTCACTCCGTATGCGTCAATGGTCGAGCACGCGATGCAGGAACTGCCGGGTGCGCTCGTTCGATGGATTCACGAAGATCTGTTCCGGCTCGCCCTGCTCCGCGATCACGCCCTTGTCCATGAAGACGACGCGATCCGCCGTCTTGCGCGCGAACCCCATTTCGTGCGTGACGACGACCATCGTCATGCCGTCGCGAGCGAGTCCGCGCATCACTTCGGTGACTTCGCCGACGAGTTCGGGATCGAGCGCCGATGTCGCTTCATCGAAGAACATGATGCCCGGCTCGACGGCGAGCGCCCGCGCAATCGCGACGCGCTGCTGCTGTCCGCCCGACAACTGGCTCGGGTAATGATCGGCGCGATCCGCAAGGCCGACGCGATCGAGCACGTCCATCGCGCGCTTGCGGGCATCGGCCGGATTCATCTTGCGCGCCTTGATCAGTGCGAGCGTGACATTGCCGAGCGCGGTCTTGTGCGGAAACAGATTGAACTGCTGGAACACCATGCCGACGTGACCGCGAATGTCGCGTGCGCGCTTCGGGTCGTGCATCGGCACGTCGTTGACCCATACTTCGCCGGAATCCGTCGTTTCCAGTCCCGCCATGATGCGCAGCACCGTGCTCTTGCCCGAACCCGATGCGCCGATCAGCACGAGCACTTCGCCCGCACGCACTTCGAGATTGATCTCGTTGAGCACGCGCGTCGCCCCGAATGCTTTACTGACGCCCGAGAGCGAAATGACGGGCTTGGTCTGACTTTGATTGCTCACGACAGTCTCCTGCGGTCATGGTGGCGCACCCACTGCGAAAGCGGGAAGCACACGACGAAATAGATGAGTGCGACGAGTCCGTATATCTCGACCGGCTTGCCGATGCGATCGACGATCGCCTGCCCGCCGTGCATCAGCTCGGACATGCCGATCATGCTGACGATCGACGTGTCCTTGATGAGCGAAAGATACTGGCCGATAAGCGGCGGCAGCACGATCCTGCCGGTCTGCGGCAACACGACGAACGCGAACGCCTGCATCCGCGACAAGCCGAGAATCTGCGAGACTTCCCACTGGCCCTTCGCCACCGACTCGATCCCGGAACGGAACACTTCGGCGATATACGCGCCCTGATACACGGAGAGGCCGATCACCCCGGCGGCGAACACGTCGATCGCATAGCCGAAGTACGAGACGCCGAAGTAGATGAACATCAGCGTGATCAGAACGGGCGTACCGCGAAACAGCTCGGTATACAGGCGCGCGATGCGATCCGTGCCCCACGGTCCGAACGTTCGCAACACTGCGGCAATCAGGCCGATCAGCGTGCCGCCGACGATCGACGCGATAGACAGCAGCAGCGTCGTCACCAGACCTTGCAGCAGGATCGACAGACTGGTTCCCAGCAATTCAATTGACATGATCCAACTCCGATTCGGTCATCAGGCGCGGTTGGCGCGGCGCAGCGCGAGACCGCCGAAGCGCGCGCGCGGCCGGACGATCAGCGGCGGATGGAACATCCGTGCGCCGAGCTGCCCCGCGATCCACGACAGCACGTTGCTCAGCACCAGATATGCGACAAGCACGACCGCGAACGTCTGGATATAGAGCAGCGTGCGCGAGTTGATCACGGTCGCGGTGCCGGTCAGTTCGGGCAATGCGATTGCGGACAACAGCGACGTGCCGAGCAACAGTTGAATCAGGTAATTGACGATCGCCGGATAAACCGCACGCGCGGCCTGCGGCAATACGATCTCCGTGAAAATCTGGCCGCGTTCGAGGCCGAGAATGCCCGCGGCTTCGAGCTGCCCGCGCGGCACCGACTGAATGCCCGCGCGAAACACCTCCGACAGATAAGCGCCGACGTTCAGCCCCAGCGCGATCACGCCGGCCCAGTACGCATCGAGCGAAATTCCCGCCGACGGCAAGCCGAAGAACACGATGAATATCTGCAGGAGAACCGGCGTATTGCGGATGATCTCGACGTAAGCCCGGGCGATGAACCGGATCACGCCGAGCGGCGACATGCTGGCCAGCGCCGTCAGCAGACCGAGCAGCACCGCCAGCACGAACGCGAGAAGCGTCACTTGCAGCGTCAGCCAGCCCGCTTTCAGGAACTCGGGGACATAGCCCCACAAGGTTAGCCACTTGTAACTCATATCAGCCTCCGCATCGTGCCGGTTTCATGCGATATCGACATCACGCCTTCCTCAGAACTGCGGGTTGAGCGGATAACGCGGATCGACGCCGAACCACTTCTTGTAGAGCTGCGCGTTGAGCTTCGACGCGTTGATGTTGAAGAGGAACAGATTCAGGTAATTGAGCCACGCCTGATCGCCGGCCTTCACGCCGAAGCCGTTGTATTCGAGCGGCACGAGGGCTTCGTTCGTCACGGTCAGTTCGGGGTCGAGCGTCGCCTGATACGCGAGGAAGTTGTTGTCCTCGATCATCGCGTCGGCCTGACCTTGCTTCACGGCGAGAATCGCGGCCTGCGAGCTGTCGTATTCCTGGATCTTGATCGGAATGTTCAGCGAGCGGACTTCGTCGCCGTTGGTCGAGCCTTTCACGGTCGCGATCGTACGGTTGCCCATGTCCTTCACGGACTGAATGCCGCTGCTCTTCTTCACGAGCAGCGCTTCACTCGCAACGACGTAAGGCGTCGTGAACTCGATGACCTTCGCGCGCTCCAGATTGCGCGTGAAATTGCAGAACACGACATCGACCTTGCTCGTCTGCAGGTTCGGAATGCGGTTCGCGCTCGTCGTGTTCACCACTTCGAGTTTCACGCCCATCTGTTTGGCGAGCTCCTTGGCGAGATCGACGTCATAGCCATCGGGCTGCCCGGCCTTGTCGTAGAACCCGAACGGCGCGAAGGTCAGGCAATCGCCGACACGCAAGGTCCCGCGCTGAAGCACCGCCTGAAGCGTCGAAGCAGAACCTGCCGCCGCGCTGCCTTCGGCCGGCGCGGAAACCTTGGTACATGCGGACAGCGCCAGCGCCCCGGCGATGACGAACAGCGAGACAGTTCTGGCGCCTATGTTCGAGAGTTTCATTTGCAGGTCCTGTTCTTGAGGAAGGAAATGACGGAACCGGTTCCAGACTCGTTCCGCATCGAAAATCGGGTTGTCGCTCGTTGTCCGGTATATCGGACAGGCATCTGGCTAATCGGAATGCAATGCAGTGTTGGATAAGAGAATTCCGCGCGCAAGCCGCCCGAACCCTAATTGCACGGATTTTTTTGTTCAGATACGGGCGAGTTAGCACGCACGTGCGCAACCATCACGGCGTTCCGTGATGGCGTCCATGCCCTGTGCGATGACTTCGGCTGCGAAACTACTGGCTCGCGCCCGCCCCGATCCCCGCCTTCTTCTGAGCGTTCTGCAAATCCTGGGGATAGTTGGGATCGTTCGCGCGGCCGGGGTTGTAGCCCGCGTCTTCGAGTTTCTTCAACTCGGCGTTCTTCTTGGCGCGCGCCTGTTTGCGGGCGGCCTTCTTTTCCGCTTTCGTCGTGGGTGCCGCTTGCGTCGCGTCAGTGGCGGTCGAACCGGTATCCTGAGCATAGGTAAGCGGAGTCGCGGATGCGCCCACAACGCCCATGATGAGTGACACAGCAATGCTTGCCAGCTTCGTTCTCACGGTGATTCTCCGTTCTGGAGGAGATGCGTTTCACGAAAGTATAGGGCGTTCGGGTCCACGCTGCGTCGTTGGAAGTCATCATGCGATACTCGTCGCACCACCCTGCCCGCTTCCATTCGCGACGGCGGCTTAACATTCCGGGATACCAACCGATGCAAATCATCGTCGATGCCGACGCCTGCCCCGCCGTCGTGAAAGATATCCTGTTTCGCGCAGGCCCGCGCATGAACGTGAACGTCACGCTGGTCGCCAATCAGTTCCTTCGCACGCCGCCCTCGCCCTGGATACGCGCGATTCAGGTGCCGGCCGGTTTCGACGTGGCCGATGCGCGCATCGTCGAGATGGCACAGGCGGGCGATCTCATCATCACGGCGGACATCCCGCTCGCCGCCGCGGTGATCGCGAAGGGCGCATTTGCACTCGATCCTCGCGGCGAATGGATGAGCACGGAGAACATCGAGGAACGGCTGTCGATCCGCGCGATGATGGATCAGTTGCGCAGCTCCGGCGTCCAGACGGGCGGCCCCGCGCCGTATGCGCCGCGCGACGGGAAGAATTTCGCCGCGCAACTCGATCGCTTCCTCGCGAAGAACGCTAGATAGCCAAGCCTCGCCCTTCCGAAATACGGAACAACGCATCGATCGACGTTGACGCTTCACTCGCGCGCGATGACATTGAGTGTTGACCGATAGAAAGGAGACGGCGCGAATCGCGCGCAGCGAAGTCATGAACGTTTCAAGTCACATGCCCGAGTCGGCGCGCTGGTGGAAAAGCCACGACGGCGTTCGTCTCGCCGGCGATGCCTGGGGCGACCCCGGCGGTGTCCCGGTCATCCTGCTGCACGGCGCGGGGCAGACGCGGCACGCCTGGCATCGCACTGGACGGCTGCTCGCGGATGCGGGCTATCACGCCATCGCGTTCGATGCGCGCGGCCACGGCGATTCGGACTGGCCCGCGGACGGCAACTACAGCCAGAGCGCGATGGTGCGCGATCTCGAATGCATCGCGGTATCGCTGGGCGCGCGTCGGCCCGTGTTGATCGGCGCGGCCACCGGCGGCGCGACGAGCCTGCTCGCCGTGGGCGAGAATTACGTCGATGCCCGCGCGCTGATTCTCGTCAACATCGCGCCGCAGACGGAAGCCGGCGGCGTCGCGCGCGTGCATTCGTTCATGCGGCAACGATCGCCGGAAGACTGCGACCCGTATTTCGTCGCATGGCCGCGAGACATGGCGCGGCGGCATCGGCGGCTCAGCGCGTGCGCGCGCAAGCTCGCTGTGCCCACGCTGCTGATGCGCGGCGAGCGTTCGGATGTCATCAGCGAGGAAGGCGCGAGCGAGTTTCTGGCGCTGTGTCCGCACGCCGAATACCTCACCGTGCGCGATGCGGGTCATCGCGTCGGAAAAGGCAATGACATATTCGGCGATGCGGCGCTGCGCTTCATCGAGCGCCGCGCGTGCGCCGAGCGGCCACGCGCGCGACGTCTCTACGAATGCGCATGAAAAAGGAACGACGATGAGCGCAGGAACCCGACTCGCGGGCGCACCGCAACCGACGCACATGTGGACCGGACCATCGGGCATCGCGCTCGCCGCCGATACGTGGGGCGATCCGGACGGCCCGCTCGTCATCCTGCTGCATGGCGGCGGCCAGACACGTCACGCGTGGGGCGAGACGGGCGCGCGGCTCGGCGAGGCCGGCTATTTCGCCGTTGCCTACGACGCACGCGGACACGGCGATTCGGGCTGGAGCCCGGACGGCGACTACAGCCTCGACGCGCTCGCGCAGGATCTGCAATGCGTGATTAGCGCGGTGAACGGTGCGCGACCCGTGCTCGTCGGCGCATCGCTGGGCGGCGCGACGAGCCTCGTCGCAATGGGCGAGCGCCTCGTCGATGCGAGCGCGCTGATCCTTGTCGATATCGTTCCGTACACGGAGCCCGCGGGCGTCGACCGGATTCGCGCATTCATGCGGCAGCGTCCCGAAGGCTTCGATTCGCTCGAAGCGGTGGCCGACGCCATCAGCGAGTATCGACCGTCGCAATCGCGCCGTCGCAATCCGGCGGGTCTCGCGAAGAACGTGCGGCTCGGCGACGACGGGCGTTATCGCTGGCACTGGGACCCGCGCTTCATCGAACGCCCGCTCGATATCCGCGGACGCCACGAACGACTGTCGGCGTGTGCGCGCGCATTATCGGCGCCGACCCTGCTCGTTCGCGGCGCAAGTTCCGATGTCGTCAGCGAGGAAGGCGTGCGCGAGTTTCTCGCGCTGTGCCCGCACGCGGATCATGTGAACGTCGCGGAAGCGGGGCATATGGTGGCGGGCGATCGCAACGACCGGTTCGGGCGCGTCGCGATCGATTTTCTGCTGCGCAGCGTGCCGGTCCGGGACCGGCACGGCTGAATCGCGTTCAGGACTGCGCGGCGCGGCGAATCATGTCGATGGCGGCCGGATTGTCGAGCGATGAAAGATCGCCCGGTGAACGCCCGCAATACACGCTGCGAATCACGCGCCGCATGATCTTCGAGCTGCGCGTCTTCGGCAACTGCTCGACGACGTGCAGCGCCGACGGACGGAACGGCCTTCCGAGCCGCGTATCCACGTGGCGCGCGACGGTCTGCTCCAGCTCCGTCTGCGACACGGGCGCGCCCGCCATCGGAATGACGAACACCACGAGCTTTTGCCCTTTGACGGGATCGTCCACGCCGATCGCGGCGGCCTCGGCGATCTCCGGCAATTCGAGCAGCACTTCCTCGATCTCGGCCGGCCCGACGCGCTTGCCCGCGAGCTTGATGGTGTCATCGGAACGGCCGAGCATGAACCAGTGACCGTCCTCGCGATGCATCGCGAGATCGCCGTGCACCCAGATGCCGGGTACCGTGCGCCAGTATGAATCGAGGTAACGCTCGTCGTCTTGCCAGAACGATTGCGTCATGCCGACGAACGGCGCGCGCACCGCGAGTTCGCCGATCGCGCCGACGAGCGTGTGTCCGTCTACATCGACGACATCCACGGCCACGCCCGGTGAACTCGTGTTGAATCCGCTCGGCACGATAGGCTTCACGACCACGCTCGACAGCAACGCGCCCGACACTTCCGTGCCGCCCGTGTAATTGATGACGGGGCGCTCGCCTCTGCCGAATGCGCGCTGAAACCAGACGAAGTGTTCCGGATCGATGCCCTCGCCCGCCGTGATGAGCAAGCGCACGGACGACACGTCGCCCTGCATCGCCACGTCGGCGTTGGCCGCGAGACCGCGAATGAGCGTCGGCGCCGAGCCGAAATGCGTGATGCAATGCCGCTCGATCAGACGCGACATGCGCGACCAGTCCGGAAAATCCGGCGCGCCGTCGTAGCAGACGAGCGTCGCGCCGCGCAGCAACGCGCTCGACATCACGAGGCTGCCCGCGATCCAGCCCATGTCGGCGGGCCAGCAGAACACATCGCCGGGCTTGACGTTGAAGTGCACCGCCGAATCGTGCGCGATCTTCATCGGAAAGCCGCCGTGCGTGTGCACTGCGCCCTTGGGCTTGCCCGTCGTGCCCGACGTGTAGATCACCATGAACGGATCGCCGGATGCCATCACTTCAGGCGCTGCACCCCGCGCCGCCGACGCGACCGCCGACCAGTCGACCACATTGCCGCGAAAGCCACGCGCTTCGTTGCCGTCCTTCCAGATCAGCGTGTCGATATCGGGCAGGCGCGTGAGCGCTTCGTCGACGAGCGCGCGCGCATCGACCCATTTGCCGCGCCGCGCAAAACCCGTGGTCGCGATGAGCGCGCGCGCCGTGCACGACGAGAGGCGCGAGACGATCGCATCGACGCCGAAGCCGCTGAAAAGCGGCACCGCGATGGCGCCGATCCACGACAGGCCGAGCATCGTCACGGTGGCTTCGATGCCGTTTTCCATCAGCAGGCCGACGCGATCGCCGCGTCTCACGCCCTGCGCCCTGAGGCCCGCCGCGAACGATGCGACACGCGCCTTCAACTCACTGAACGTGACGTTGTGCACCGAGCCGTCTTCGCGTTCCGCGACGACCGCGAGCCGTTCGGCGGTGGACGGATCGTCCGCCCACTTGAGCACAGAGTTGACCCAGTTGAGCTTGCCGCCGTCGAACCATTTCGGGAATTCCTTTCCCGCTGAGAGATCCGCATACGCGCGATACGGCTCGTCCCACACGATGCCGCAGTAATCGAGCACCGTCTTCCAGTAACGGTCCGGCTCCGCGCTCGCGCAGGCCAGCAGCGCGTCGTAATCCTGCACGCCGAGGCGTTCGATCAGCGCATTCACGTTCGACGTCGCGATGTCTTCGGCGCTCGGCCGCCACGCACTTTTCTGATGATCGTTCATTGCAATTCCATACCGATGAGATGAAGCCGGAAACCGGAACCTGGAACGAGGCCCGATCATTGTCGCTCCAATCCTGAGCGGCAGGGCAATGCCCGTCAACGCGGCACGCGAGCATGTTCCGTGCAACGAAACGGCATCGCGAACGCGCGCGACGCTCGCATAGGGCGCAACCCGCATATCGCATTCGACGTGCTATCGAAGTACGGAAATGTCTTTCGTCCTGCGTTGACGGAAGTATCGTGCGGCTCGCATCGTGCACGTACTTATCCGACATTCACATCGAAGGACGATTCATGAGACGAGCAGCCATTGTTGCACCCGTGCGAACGCCCGTCGGCGCGTTCGGCGGCAGCCTGCGCGGCGTACCGGTCGAAGATCTCACCCGGCCCGTGATACAGGCTGTGCTCGAACGCACGCGCATCGATCCCGCGCGCATCGACGATGTCGTGTTCGCGCAGTCGTATGCGAACGGCGAGACGCCGTGCATCGGCAGATGGGCGGCGCTCAATGCGGGTCTGCCGGTCAGCGTGCCGGGCATGCAGCTCGACCGACGCTGCGGCGGCGGATTGCAGGCCATCGTCACCGCCGCGATGATGGTGCAAAGCGGCGCCGCCGATGTCGTGCTGGCGGGCGGCGTGGAAAGCATGAGCAACATCGAGTACTACACGACCGACATGCGCTGGGGCAAGCGCTCGGGCTCGGTGCGCTTTCACGATCGGCTGGAGCGCGGCCGCGAGCGCTCGCAGCCGGAAGATCGCTTCGGCTATATCTCGGGCATGGTGGAAACCGCCGAGAATCTCGCGCGCGAATACGGCATCACGCGGGCCGAAGCCGATGCATTCGCGGCGTCGAGTCATCAGCGCGCGGCCGCGGCGTGGGAAGCAGGCAAGTTCGACGATGAAGTCGTGCCCATCGCGGTGCCGCAGCGAAAGGGCGACCCGCTCATGTTCACGCGCGACGAAGGCATTCGCGCCGACACGACCGCCGATTCCCTCGCCCGCCTCAAGCCGCTCATGAAGGACGGCGTGACGACGGCAGGCAACGCGAGCCAGCAGAACGACGCGGCGGCCGCGTGCCTGATCGTCGCGGAAGACAAGCTGGATGCGCTCGAACTTGCGCCGCACGGCTATCTCGTCGGCTGGGCCGCGGCGGGATGCGAGCCGGCGACGATGGGCATCGGCCCGGTTCCCGCCGTCGAAAGACTCTTCGCGCGCACGGGCTTTTCGTTCGATCGCATCGATCTGGTGGAACTGAACGAGGCATTCGCCGCGCAAGCGCTCGCCGTGCTGAAAGGCTGGCAATGGGACGACCGCGAACGGCTGAACGTGAACGGCTCGGGCATCTCGCTCGGGCATCCTATCGGCGCGACCGGCGTGCGCATGATGACCACGCTGCTCAACGAACTGCGGCGGCGCGGCGCGCGTTACGGCCTCGAAACCATGTGCATCGGCGGCGGTCAAGGACTCGCGGCGATCTTCGAAGCAGCATAAGCAACCGAACCTGAATCTGCACCGTTAGCGCGTTCGACAGTCTGACGGTGTCTGCGCATGTCCATTAATTCGTCATCCGAAATAAATTCCCATAACCAGCAGTCGAAGTCCTACAAAATCAAGGAGACACGTCAGTGAAAAGGCATCTTTTGTCGGTCGCGGTAATCAGCAGCGTTGCGGGCGCGGCGCACGCGCAAAGCAGCGTGACCTTGTACGGTCTCGTCGATGCGGGCGTGAACTACGTCAGCAACGACAACGGCAAAGCAAACTGGACGATGACGATGGGCGTACTGCAAGGCAACCGCTTCGGCTTCAAGGGCGTGGAGGATCTCGGCGGCGGAACCCGCGCGGTATTTCAGCTCGAAAACGGCTTCACCGGCGGCGGCGCGCTCGCGCAAGGCGGACGTCTCTTCGGACGGCAAGCATGGATGGGCATCGCCAACGATCGCTTCGGCTCGCTCACGATGGGCCGTCAATACGATTCCATCGTCGAATATATTCAGCCGTTGAGCGGCATTCCCTATACGGGTCTCGCGCATCCGTTCGACAATGACAATATGGACAACTCGTTTCGCGTGAACAACTCCGTCAAGTACACGAGCCCGAACTTCGGCGGTCTGAAGTTCGGCGGCATGTACGCGTTCAGCAACACCGCGACGACGGACAACGGCTCCGGCTTCGCGACGAACCGGCTGTGGAGTCTCGGCACGAGCTACACGCAAGGCAGGCTGTCTGTGGGCGCGGCGTATATGCATCTGAATGCGCCGAATGCGAATACGACGGGCGCGATCTCGGGCGATTACATCAACGTGACGACAACCTCGCCGCTGCATGCCGCCGGCCTCACCGGCGCGGTGATTCGGGAGGACGTGGCCGCGGCGGGCGTGACGTATCAGCTCACGCCTGTCACGCTCGGCTTCGTGTATAGCCACTCCAAGTTCTATTCCGCGAGCGATTCGCTCCGCTTCGACAACTACGCGGCGACGGCAAGCTGGCAGATCACGCCCGCGTTCATTCTCTCCAGCAACTACACCTACACGAACGGCCAGGCGCACAACTCGGATCTGAAGCCTCGATATCATCAGGCCGAGCTGATCGCCGATTACTTCCTCTCGAAACGCACCGACGTGTATCTGCTCGGCGCATGGCAGCATGCGGTCGGCGACGCGCCGGTCGCATCGATCGCGCCGGATACGTACGGCACGGGCGGCACATCCGCGCCCGATGCATCGACCACGCGCAATCAGGTGCTCGTGCGGCTCGCGATGCGTCACAAGTTCTGATCGGCTCGTTCATGCCGGCGCACGCGATGTGCGCCGGCATGTTCAGATCGGCGGCGATTCCGGCTCGTTGGAAAAATGATGTTGACGGATGCGCCACGCACCGTCGATCGATGCGATGACGAGCGTCGTGCGCAAGCGCGCTTTCGACGTCTTGTTCCCGGCAAGAGAGAATGTGAATTCGCCGTATCCCTGTGCGAGAAAGCAGTCCGGCGCCAGACGAATGAACTTCTGATCTGTCAATGCGAGCGTGGCCGATTCGATCACGCCACAGTAAGAAGCGAAATACGCGAGGATGCCCGCTTCTCCGACGGACTGCCCTTTTCGTCCGCCGAAGAACAACGCGTCCGGCGCATAGAGCGCACCGAATGCATGCACGTTCCAGTCGCGCGCCGCCGCGTTCCATGCGGCTTCGACTTCGCTTAGAACGTCTGCTGCGATCCACTCGCTCATCACGCGATTCTCATCGTCAGGCGGCGCGGCGCGGGCGGGAACAGATGCCACGCGCCGTCGGCATGTTTGAAGAAGCAGATCGCGACATCGCCGCTGGCGTCGCGGGCTTCGACCTGCACGCATCGCAGCCGCTCGCCGCGATGAATCGAGCGTACACGAAACGGAATCGCCCGGTTGGGTGTGATCCAGCTTTCGACGGCATCACGCAGGGACTTTCGCGCGGACATCATGTCATTCTCCTTACCCGCGCGCTTCACGCAACATGTTGCGCGCGATGACCAGTTGCTGCACCTGCGTCGTGCCCTCGAAGATGCGGAACAGACGCACATCGCGATAAAAACGTTCGATGCCGTATTCGCTCATGTAGCCCGCGCCGCCGTGAATCTGCACCGCGCGATCAGCGACACGCCCGCACATCTCCGATGCGAACAGCTTCGCGCACGATGCCTCCGTGCTCACGTTCAGACCGTCATCGCGACGGCGCGCGGCATCGAGAACCATGCAGCGCGCCGCATAGAGTTCGGCGCGGCTGTCCGCGAGCATCGCCTGCACGAGCTGAAACTCGCCGATGGCCTGGCCGAACTGCTTGCGCTCGATCGCGTATTGCACCGTGTCGTCGAGCATGCGCTGCGCGACCGCCACGCAGATCGCCGCGATATGGATGCGCCCTTTGTCGAGCACTTTCATCGCGGTTTTGAAGCCCTTTCCCTCCACGCCGCCGATCAGATTCGCGGCGGGCACGCGGCAGTTTTCGAAGATCACGTCGCACGTATGCGCGCCACGTTGCCCCATCTTCTTGTCGCGCTTGCCGAACCCGATGCCCGGCGTGCCCGCCTCGACGATGAACGCCGAGATGCCGCCGGAAGTCTTGTCCTCGGGATCGGTGCGCGCCATCAGCGTGAAGATGCCCGCTTGCGGCGCGTTGGTGATGTAGCGCTTCGTCCCGTTGACGACGTAGTGATCGCCGTCGCGTATCGCGGTGGTGCGCAGCGAGGCCGCATCGGACCCGGCTTCCGGTTCCGTCAACGCGAACGACGCGATGAGCTCGCCGGTCGCGAGACGCGGCAGATACAGCGCCTTCTGTTCCTCGGTGCCGTCGAGCAGAATGCCCTGCGAGCCGATGCCCACCGTCGTGCCGATTAGCGAGCGGAACGCGGGCGATGCGCGGCCCAGCTCGAACATCGCGATCACTTCTTCTTCCATCGTCAATTGCAGGCCGCCGTACCCTTCGGGAATGGTCAGCCCGAACAGGCCCATCTCCTTCATGTCGCGAACGATGTCCTGCGGAATCTCGTCGCTCTCGGCCACGCGCTCCTCGTTGGGGATCAGGCGTTCACGAACGAAACGCGCGATGTTGTCGCGCAGCACGTTCATCGTTTCGGTATCGCGAATCATGGTCTTCAGTCTCTCCGGATGCTTCTGTGATGTGCTCATGCTGCGATTCGCGAGGCACCTGCGTCAACGGCATGTGAAGGCACGTTCCGTACTTCGATTGCGCCTCTTCCGCGCGTGCGCCGTGTTTCCCCGCGTGATCCTTTTCGATGTACGGAATGTCCTCGCGCATCGCGTTGACACGTATCGGCCGCGCGCTTCATCGTCGAAGTCAGGCAATCGGGATTCAACGGAGACGCATATGACGAGCAGGATGATGGAAGGCAAGGTGGTGGTCGTATCGGGCGCGGGCGGCGGCATCGGCCGCGATATCGCGCTGCTGATGGCGCGTTACGGCGCGCGCGTGGTGGTCAACGATATCGGCGCGTCGCTCGAAGGCACGGGCCGCGACAGCACGCCGGGCGAGCGCGTCGTCGATGAGATTCGCGCGGCGGGCGGCGAAGCCGTATCGAACACCGACAGCGTCGCGGAAAACGGCGCGGGCGAGCGCATCGTCGAACAGGCGCTCGATGCGTTCGGGCGCATCGACTGCGTCGTGAACAACGCGGGGATTCTGCGCGACCGCTTCTTTCACAAGATGTCGGACGAAGAATGGGATGCCGTGCTGAAAGTGCATCTGTACGGCAGCTTCAATCTGAGCCGCGCCGCCGCGAACCGCTTCAAGGATCAGGAGAGCGGCACGTTCGTCCACATGACATCGACCTCGGGGCTGATCGGCAATCTCGCGCAGGCCAACTACAACGCGGCGAAGATGGGCATCGCGGGGCTTTCGAAATCCATCGCGCTCGATCTCGGCAGGTTCAAGGTGCGCTCGAACTGTATCGCGCCGTTCGCCTGGAGCCGCATGGTCAGCTCCATTCCGACCGACACGCCCGAGCAGGCGGCGCGCGTCGAAAAGATCAAGCAGATGACGCCCGCGAAGATCGCGCCGCTCGCGGTCTATCTCGCCAGCGACGGCGCGCGCGATGTGAACGGCCAGATCTTCACCGTGCGCAACAACGAAATCTTCCTGATGAGCCAGCCGCGCCCCGTGCGCTCCGTGCATCAGAGCGAGGGCTGGACGCCCGAATCCATCGCGGAGCATGGCATGCCAGCGCTGAAGTCCTCGTTCGTGCCGATGGACCGCTCCGGCGATGTCTTCAGCTGGGACCCGGTGTGACGCGACGGAGACTGACTTGGCGATCGATTATCAGAAACTGAAGAACTGGCCGTTCGACGACGTGCACCAGACCTACACCGAGCGCGATAGCGCTTTGTATGCGTTGAGCGTTGGCTTCGGCGTCGATCCGCTCGACACGCGCGCGCTGAAGTTCACCTACGGCCCGGAGATGACCGTCGCGCCGACGATGGCCGCCGTGCTCGGCTTTCCCGGCCAGTGGATGCGCAACCCAGAGAGCGGCATCGATTACGTGAAGGTCGTGCATGGCGAGCAGCGCGTGACGCTCATGCGGCCCTTGCCTGCTGCTGCGACGATCATCGGGCGCACGCGCGTGCAATCGATCGTCGACAAGGGAGAAGGCAAGGGCGCGCAAGTGCTGATGTCGCGCGATGTCATCGATGCGTCGAACGGTGAAGTGCTGGCGCGCGTCGAGCAGTTGAACTTCTGCCGCGGCGATGGCGGCTTTACCGCGCGCGGTCAGCCACACGATGCGCCGCTGCCCGCGCCTTCGGCCGTGCCGGAAACGCAGGCGGATATCGACTGCGATCTGCCCGTGCGTGCGGAAGGCGCGTTGCTGTATCGGCTGAACGGGGATGTAAATCCGCTGCATGTCGATCCCGCGACGGCGCGTGCGGCCGGCTTCGAGCGCCCCGTGCTGCATGGACTGGCGACGTACGGCGTCGCCGGTCACGCGATTCTGCGCGCGGTGTGCAGCTACGAGGCAACGCGCCTCAGGATGCTCTACGCGCGCTTTTCGTCGCCGGCGTTTCCGGGCGAGACGATACGCGTCGAAATATGGCGTCAGTCAGGAACGGCGCTGCGCTTCCGCGCGCGATCGGTGGAACGCGACGTCGTCGTGCTCAACAACGGCGAAGCTGAAATCACCGAAGCCTGAGCGCAGCGCGTGCCCGATTCCATCGGGCACGCGCGTCGATCACATGTTCGGATAGTTTGGCCCGCCGCCGCCTTCGGGCGTCACCCACACGATGTTCTGCGTGGGGTCCTTGATATCGCACGTCTTGCAGTGAACGCAGTTCTGCGCGTTGATCTGCAGGCAGTCCTCCTGCGCATCGTTCTTCACGAATTCATACACGCCAGCGGGACAGAAGCGCGCTTCCGGGCCCGCATACGTGCGCAGATTGATATCGACCGGAATGCGCGCATCTTTCAGCGTGAGATGCGCGGGCTGGTTCTCTTCATGATTCGTGTTCGAGATGAACACCGACGACAATCGATCGAACGTGAGCTTGCCATCCGGCTTCGGATACGCGATCGGCGTGCACTGCGAAGCGGGCTTGAGCGTCTCGTGATCCCAATGCCGATGATGCAGCGTCCACGGCGCGTTGCCGCCCAGCACCTTTTGCTCGATGCCCACCATCAACGTGCCGAGGTAAAGTCCCTTGCTCATCCATTGCTTGAAATTGCGCGCGCGATACAACTCGTCGTGCAGCCATGAAGCCTTGAACGATGCCGGATAAGCGGCGAGTTCGTCCGAGCGCCGTCCGGCCTGCACCGCATCGAAGGCGGCGTCGGCGGCGAGCATGCCGGTCTTGATCGCCGCATGCGAGCCCTTGATGCGCGACGCGTTGAGAAAGCCCGCATCGTCGCCGACGAGCGCGCCGCCCGGAAACACGAGCTTCGGCAAGGACATCAGCCCGCCCGCCGTGATCGCGCGCGCGCCGTACGACACGCGCTTGCCGCCTTCGAGAAACGTGCGGATCGCGGGATGCGTCTTGTAGCGCTGGAATTCCTCGAATGGCGAGAGATACGGATTCGAATAGCCGAGTCCGACGACGAAGCCGACCATCACCTGGTTGTCGTCGAGGTGATAGAGAAACGAACCGCCGTACGTGTCGCGATCGAGCGGCCAGCCCGCGGTATGAATGACGAGACCGGGCTCGTGCCGCGCGGGATCGATCTCCCACAACTCCTTGATGCCGATGCCGTACACCTGCGGATCGGCGCCGTCGCGCAGCCTGAAACGCTCCGATAGCTGCCGTCCGAGATGACCGCGCGCGCCTTCGCAGAACAGCGTGTACTTCGCGTGGAGTTCCATGCCGAGCTGGAAGTTTTCGGTCGGCTCGCCATTCCGGCCGACGCCCATGTTGCCCGTCGCGACGCCCTTTACCGAACCGTCATCGTGATAGAGCACTTCGGCTGCGGGAAAGCCCGCGAATATTTCGACGCCCAGTGCTTCCGCATGCTGACCGAGCCAGCGCGTGAGATTCGCGAGGCTGATCACGTAATTGCCGTGGTTCCTGAAGTTATCCGGCAGCGCCCAGTTCGGCACGGAACGCGCGCCGGATTCGGACAGGAACAGAAAGCGGTCTTCCGTCACGGCGACATCGAGCGGCGCGCCTTGCGCCTTCCAGTCGGGGATGAGTTCATCGAGCGCGCGCGGGTCCATCACCGCGCCCGACAGGATATGCGCGCCGATCTCCGAGCCTTTTTCCAGCACGCAGACGCCGAGTTCGACGCCCTGCTCCGCCGCGCGCTGCTTGAGTCGAATCGCGGCGGACAATCCGGCAGGACCGCCGCCGACGATCACCACGTCGTAGTCCATCGATTCGCGCGGACCGTATTGTTCGAGGACATTCGTTTGAGACATGAGCTTCGACTTCCCGATACATGAAGACTTCACGCCACGCCGAGTTCGCGCAGCGCCTGAATTTGCGCGTCGCCGTAGCCGGCTTCGTGCAGGATCTCCGTCGTGTGCTCGCCGATGGTCGGCGGCCGCGATTCGATCGAAGGCGGCGTGCGCGACAGCATCGCCGGCGATACGACGATCGGCGCCTTGCGCGCCAGCCCCGGATAATCGACCCAGTCGAACGCATGCGAAGCGTGGATCGCCGGATCGTCGAGCGCCTCGCGCGGCGAATAGACGGGGCCTGCGGGAATGCGCGCCGCTTCGAGCGCGGCGAGCGCTTCCTCGCGCGTGCGCGACGCACACCACGCCGACATCATCTCGCTCAGCGCCGCGCCGTTTTCGCCGCGCCGCAAGTCGTCGGTGAAACGCGGATCGTTCATCAGCGCGGGATCGCCGATCATGCGCACCCAGCGCCTGAAAAGCGGCTGACCGATCACCTGCACGATGATCCATCCATCGCGCGTACGGAAGATGTCCGACGGTCCGTGTATCGGGCTGCGATTGCCGGTCGCCTGCCGGTCGATGGACAGCACCGCTTCCTCGATCAGCGCGCCGCTCGCGAACATCAGCGCGGTTTGCAGCAACGACGCTTCGACCACCTGCCCCTTGCCGCTCGTGCGCCGTTCGTAAAGCGCCATCACGGTGCCGAGCGCGCACGACAGCGCGGTCGCGAAATCGACGACCGGCACCATCGCCTTGGCCGGACTTTCCGGCGTGCCCGACATGTAGACCGCGCCGCTCATCGCCTGGCCGACGCCATCGAAACCGACGCGATTCGCCGCATCCGCATGCGACCCGAACGCGGACGACGCCGTGAGAATGATGTCCGGTTTGATCGCGCACAACGACTCGTAATCGAGGCCGAGATTGGCGAGCGTCGCGGGCGGCATGTTGGCGATGACGACGTCGGCGTCGCGAATCAGCCGCTTCACGACCTCGCGGCCCTGAGGATGATCGATGTCGAGCGTGATCGAACGCTTGTTGCGGTTCGATTGCAGAAAGAACGCGCCCTCGCCGCTTTCCGTGACCGGCATGACGAAGCGGTCTTCGCTGCCGCCGACGCGATCGACGCGGATCACTTCGGCGCCGAAATCCGCGAGCAGCGCCGCGCAAAAAGGCCCTGCGATATAGCGCCCGAAATCGAGAACGCGAATGCCTTGAAGAACCTTGGCCATGTCGTGTCGTCCTCTCAGGCGCTGCGTGCGGGCGAAACCGGCGTGGTCACCGGGAACGCGGGCGCGCGCTTCTCGCGGAACGACGCCACGCCTTCGCGCACTTCCGCGCCGCCGAAGCCGAACATCTCCAGCGCGAGCGATGCATCGAATGTGGGGCCCGCCTGACGCAGCCAGTTGTTCAGCGCGTACTTGGTCAGCCGCACCGCCGAAGGCGCGCCGTTCACGAGGCGCGTGGCGATGGAAAGCGCGGTGTCCTGAAGCTCGACATCGTCCACGGCGAGCGATACGAGTCCGATCTGTTCCGCCTTCTCGCCGCTCACCGGCTCGCACAGCATCAGGTGATACTTCGCCTTCGCCATGCCGCACAAGAGCGGCCAGATGATCGCCGCATGATCGCCCGCTGCGACGCCGAGGCGCGTATGCCCGTCGACGAGTTTCGCGGAACGCGCCGCGACCGATATATCCGCGAGCAGCGCCGCGACCAGTCCCGCGCCGACGGCCGATCCGTGTATCGCCGAGACGATCGGCTTCGAGCAGTTGATGATGTTGTAGACGAGATCCTTCGATTCGCGCCACACGCGCACGCGCGCATCGAAGGAGTCGATCATTTCCTCGACCATGTCGAAGTCGCCGCCCGCCGAGAACGCGCGGCCCGCGCCGCACAGGATCACGGCGCTCGTTTGCGCATCTTCATCGACATCGCGCCAGACGCGCGCGAGTTCGTCGTGGCCGCGCGCATCGAGCGCGTTGAGCCGTTCCGGGCGATTCAGCGTGATGCGCAGCACGCCGCGCGCGGGACGATCGAATGCGAGCGCACGATACGACGCATAAGACACGTTGGACTTCGTATGCTCCGACATGGATTCTTCCTTTCTCTCTGGAATTCGTTGAACCCATCGTGACGACCGCGACCGATAGCGTCAACGCGATGCGCCGCGTTGTTCCGTACGTCGAAACCGGCTCTGCTGCGCGGTGTCTCGCGCGTGAGTCGAAGCGGATTCCGAAGTACGGAATCACGGCTCGCAATCGACATCCGCGAGCAGTTCGGTGAGCCTGTGCCCGGCTGCGTGAAGCGCGGGAATGGCGCGCTTGCGGATCGCGGTCATGTCGGGTTCGAGTTCGACCGCGCCGCAGTTGAGCGACATCAGCGTGCGCGTGCGTCCCACCGTCAGCGGCAACGCGATGCCGTACGCATTGCGCTGATATTCGCCGACGGCCATGCAGACGCCCGTCGTGCGCAGGTCCTCGAACGCGGTGTCGAGATTCTTGCGCACGACGTCCGCGTTCTTGCCCGGCGTCGCGAGAATCGCGGCGATGCGTTCGCGGCGTTGCGCTTCGGGCAGCGCGTACAGATGCGCGCGCCCGACCGAGGTCGTTTCCATCGGCAGCAAGGTGCCGACGCCAAGCCGCAACGTCGCGATCCGCGCGCTCGTTCTGCACGCGATATACAGCATGTCGAGATGATCGGGCACCGCGAGCGCGACGCACAGTTCGAGCTTGTCGGCGAGTGTCTGAAGAAACGGATTGACGAGACGCGTGACGGGGCTCGCTTCGAGATAGGCATGCCCGATGCTCAACGCGCCCGCGCTCAGCTCGAACTGCCGCCCGCCGCTCACGCGCCGGAGAAAACCGATGCGGATCAGCGTCGCGGTGATACGCGACACCGTCGCCTTGGGAAAGCCGGTGCGGCGCACGAGTTCCGCGTTCGACAAAGGCGCACGGTCGGCGCGAAACGCGCGCAACACTTCGAGCCCGCGTTCGACGGTCAGCGTGACGGGCGTGGTATCGGCTGGGGTGGTCATCGTCGCCTCAATCGTCGAAAAGCACCTGCTCCTGCAGATGCTGCGCCGCGGCCACGAGACGCGGCCCGAGTTCACGTTCGACGCGCGCGCGCCCGAGTTTCGCGCTCGGCCCGATGCACGCCAGCACGAGCGGCGTCTGATCGCGAATCACGAGCGGCGCCGCGACGATCGCGAGATCTGGCTCCCATTCGCCGAGCGACGTGCAATAACCCGCGTTATGCGTCTGCGAAATGCCTTCGCTGATGCGCCGCCGCAAATGCGGCCAGTCGCGCCCCGCCCTGCGCTCGACATTGCCCAGCAGATAGAAGCGTTCGAGTTCGGGCAGCGCGGCGAGCAGCGCCCAGCCCATCGGCGATGACGCGATGCGCAGCCGCGCGCCCGCATGAAGTTCGAGATCGATCGTCGCAGGCTTGCTCGCGCATGTTTCGAGGACGATCACATCGAGACGGTCACGCGCGGCGAGCACGACGTAGGTTCCGCTCGCATCGGCGAAGGACTGCATCTCGAGGCGCGCGAGCCGCTGCACGCTCGAATGCGCGATGGCCGCATAGCCGAGCGCAAGAACGGATGCCGCGAGCCGGTATTTGCGCTGCGCCGGCGAATAATGCAGATACCCGAGCGCCACCAGCGAACGCGCCATGCGCGACACGGTCGGCGCGGGGATGCCTGTTTCGAAGACGATTTCCTGATTGCCGAGCCACGGCTCCTGCGGCGTGAACGCGCCGAGTATCGCGAGGCTGCGGGCGAGCGGCACGACCATCGCCGCGCCCGTCTGCTCGCGCGACGCATGCGCGCTGTCCGACAGCGCCGAATCCCAACGCGTCTGATGTGCTCCGGCATTGCGGCTCGGCTGCGTCGACATGATTCACTCCTTCTTCATGCGTTCGATTACAGGTTTTCGCGTCGAGAACGTCAACCGGTTGGCGAATGTGTTCCGTACTTTGGAAGGTTCATTTTCCCTGCGAAATGTCGTTCAAGCAGCGTGCGCCGAACGCTCGTTCGGCAGCGAACGCTTTTCGATGTATGGACAGTCCCGTCGCGTCACGACAATTTACCTAACGTTTGTTACCCTATCGCGTGTTCGGTCAAGCGACCATCGGGTAATGCCCTCGTTCAGTATCTGCAAACGCTTTCAAACTACGGAACACGGACGCTCGTGGCGTGGACATCGCATGAAGAAGCCGCTTATCGTGAGAACAGCATACGAGGCGAACACATGACGATTCCACACGACGACGTCACGCGCGAAGAGATTCATCATCGCCAGATCGACATGCGCGGATACCGGCGCGGCGATGGGCTGTTCGAAGCGAGCGCGATTCTCATAGATTCCAAGTCGCACGATTTCACGCCGCCCGGCGGTGCGCGCACGGCACGCAGCCATACGCCGATTCACGACATGGGCGTGACGCTCATCTTCGACGCGGACATGATCGTGCGCGACGTGCGCACGTTCATGCGCGCGCATCCCTACGATACGTGCCCCGGCGGCGGCGATTCGCTGCGTGCGCTGATCGGCCTGCGCATCGGCGCGGGCTGGAACGGCGAGGTGCGCAAGCGTCTGCCATCGTGCGACACGTGCACGCATCTGAAGGAACTGCTCGGGCCGCTCGCGAGCACCGCATTTCAGACGATGGTGGGACTGCGGCCATCGGCATTGAACGACCGCGACAGCAACGGCCAACCCGTCAAGATCGACAGTTGCCATGCCTACGGCGCGACGCGCGATCTCGTGAAACGTCTATGGCCCTACCATCACACGCCCACATGAATCTCTCCGCGCTGATCCGCCCCGGCGATACCGTCATGTGGGGCCAGTCCCACGCCGAACCCGTCACGCTGATGCGCGCGCTCGTCGAAGAGCGGCATCGCATCGGGCGTGTGCGGCTCTTTCTCGGCATCGGCCTCTCTGACGTGCTCGCGCCCGAACACGCCGACGCCTTCGACTTTCTGGCGTACTGCGGCAGCGGCTCCAACCGGACGCTCGCGCGCGCGGGCGTTCTCGATATTCTTCCCGCGCACTATTCGCAGCTTCCGAAACTCGTGCAGAGCGGTGCCTTGCGTGTCGATGTCGTCATGCTTCAGGTATCGCCGCCCGATGCGCTCGGCCGCCATTCGCTCGGCCTCGCGCGCGAATATCTGGTCGAAGCGTTGAAGGGCGCGCGCACGATCATCGGCGAAGTGAATCGCGACGTGCCCTGGACACATGGCGGGCCTTATCTGCGCGAATCGGACTTCGATCTGCTGGTCGAATCGGATGCCGCGTTCGCCAACCCGCCCGCGAGCGCGCCGGGTCCGGTCGAAATTGCCATCGGGAAAAACGTGGCGAGTCTCATCGAAGACGGCGCGACCTTGCAGACCGGCATCGGCGCCATTCCCGACGCGGTGCTCTCGCAACTGATGGACCGCCGCGATCTCGGCGTGCACACGGGCAGCATCGGCGACGGCATCGCGACGCTATGCGAAGCGGGCGTCGTCACGAACGCCAGGAAGGCGGTCGATGCGGGCGTCTGCGTGGGCGGCGTCATCATCGGCTCGGCGCGCGTGCGCCGGTTCGCGCATCGCAATCCCGCGTTGGAACTGCGCGGCACCGCGTACACGCACGACGCGAACGTGCTGCGGAGATTCGATCGTTTCGTCGCGATCAATTCCGCCGTCGAAGTCGATCTGACCGGGCAGGTGAACGCAGAAGTCGCGGCAGGCACGTATGTCGGCGCGGTCGGCGGCGCCGGCGATTTTCTGCGCGCGGCGCAGGCGAGCCGTGGCGGCGTGCCGATCATCGCGATGCCGTCGACCGCGGGCAAACACAGCCGCATCGTCACGCGACTCGCCGGACCCACGACGATCCCGTGCAGCGACGCCTGCGTGATCGTCACGGAATACGGCGTGGCCGACCTGCGCGGACTGTCCCTCGCGCAGCGTCTTTCGCGCATGATCGATGTCGCGCATCCCGATCATCGTGAAGCGCTGGAGCGCGAAGCGCGCGACGCGTCATTGCGCGTCATCGTGGCGCGTTGATTCGTCGCGCGGCTGATCGAGCAATTGCTGCATCAGCGCGCGCGTGGTCGGACTCGGGCTGCGGCCGCGCGGCGTCGCGATATGAATTCTGCGCACGGCCCACGGCTCCGCCAGTTCGATCACCGAAACGCGGTTCAGCAGTTCGTGGCCGAGAAAGCATTCGGGCTGCACGGTCACGCCGAGACCCGCCTGCACCAGACTGATCGCGACGCCCGCGCTGCGCACGCAATGGCGCGGCTCGAATTCCGTGCCGAGACGGCGGGCCGCCGCGCGAAACGCGCCGAGCATCGCATCGACGGTGACGAGTTGTTCCGGCAGCAATTCCTTGAACGTGACGCTGGAATGCGCGCTCAGCGGATGCCCTTGCGGCACGACCACGACCATCCGGTCATGCCGATACGGCGTGACATCGACGCCGCCGAGATCCAGTTCGTGCGCCGCCGCGAAAAGCCCGATATCGGCTTCGCCACGCGATACGGCGTGAATGATCTCGGCATTTTCGAGTTCGCGCAGGACGAGATGCACGAGCGGATATTCGCGGCTGAACTCGCCCAGCTCGCGCGACAGAAACGGCACGTACACCGAACGCGCCGACGCGACCGTCAACTCGCCCTGCATGCCTTCCGTGAACGCGGCGATCTCGGCGCGCATGTCTTCGAGGCTGCCGAAAATCGTGCGGATATAGCGCGCGAGCACGTTGCCCGCCGGACTCGCGACGACGCCTTTCGGGCTGCGTTCGAGCAGCTTGACGCCGGCGATGTCCTCGAGGTCCTGAATGCGCTTGGTCGCCGTCGATGCGGCGATGTTTTCGCGGATCGCGGCGAGGCCGATCTGTTGTTCCTCGACCGCGGAAAGAAAGAGCTTGAGCGTGAACAGATCGACCTGACGGATCAGGTGAAGCCGGTTGAAGGTTCCCATGTCTCCTCTCGCGCATCGCCGATGCGCTCATTGTGCGCTCTTTACAGGCGCTTTCTACTGGTGAACTTTCAGCAAGGCCTCCAGCCGGTCGTTGTCCGCGCCGATATCCCGCGCCGCGTGCAAGGGCGGCGGCCGCTTGCCTTCGAACGACAGCGGCAGCCCGACCAGACCGATCTCGTCGTCCGGCGGCGTTTCGATGATGCCGAGCGCCTTCGTCTGCGCGTGATGCACGAGTTCGTCGGTGGTCTGAACCGGCGCGACCGGCAGGCCCGCCGCCTGCAGGCGCGCCTGCCAGAACGCGCGCGTTTCCCGCGCGAGCCGCGCGCCGATCAGGCCGTCGATCTCCGCGCGATACTTCAGCCGCGCCGCGTTGGTCGCGAAGCGCTCGTCGCGCGCCCATTCGGGATGATCGAGCGCGGCGCACAGCTTCGCGAAGAGCGCATCGTTGGCGGCGCTGATGATCAGATAGCCGTCCGCCGCCGGATAAGCCCGATGCGGCACGATGAACGCGACGCCCGAGCCGTGCCGTGCGCCGAGTTCGCCGTCGGCGCTGTAATTGGCGATGCCGACCGACATCCACGCGATCGCCGTCTCCAGGAGCGAGCTGCTGACGCTCGCGCCGCAATGCTTCGCCTGTCGCCGGTAGAGCGCCGCGAGAATGCCGATCACGGCCCACATGCCGGTGCCGAAATCGACGATGGACACGCCCGCGCGCACCGGCGACTGCCCTTCCTCGCCCGTGATGCTCATGATGCCGGAGAACGCCTGCATCAGCGGATCGTAGCCGGGCAGATCGTTGAGCGGACCGGTGTGTCCGAACGCGCCGATCTCGCAATGGACCAGTTCGGGCTTGGTCACGCGCAGGCTGTCGGCGTCGAGGCCGTAGCTCGCGCTCGTGCCCGGCCGCAGGTTATGGATGAACACATCGGCATGTTCGGCGATGAGCTGATGCAGCATACCGAGTTGCGCCTGATCCTTGATATCGATGCTGATGCAGCGCTTGCCCCGGTTGATCGCATGAAACGCGGCGCCGCTGCCCTTCCATGTGCTCGGCCCCCAGCCGCGCGAGGAATCGCCGCTCGGCCGCTCGACCTTCCACACTTCGGCGCCGAGCGCGGCGAGAATGCGGCCGCTGAACGGCGCGGAGGCGCTGTCGCTCAACTCCACCACCACCACGCCCGACAAAGGCAGGTCACGTAGCATGTTCGTTCTCCGGTTGTGCCCGTTGCGCGGCCCACGCGCCGCCGGACAGCAAGATGGCTTCGATCTCGTCGCGCGAAAAGCCGTATTCGTCCAGCAACTGCACGGTGTGCTCCCCGAGGCGCGGCGCGGGATGACGCAACGCGGGCGCGCTCTCGCTCCACCGCTGGGGAATGCCGATGCTGCGCAGCCTGCCTTCCGACGGATGCTCCTGCTCCTCGAAGAAACCGATCTGCTTCATGTGCGGATCGTCGAGCAGCGTCGCGGGCGTGTTCATCTCGATGACGGGAATGTCCGCTTCCACCAGCAGCTTCATCCACTGCGCAGTCGTCTTCGTTTCGAACGTGCGCGCGAGAAACGCGTACAGATCGGCGATATGCTGCGTGCGTCCGTGGATGTCGGCGTAGCGCGGATCGTCGGCCATCTCCGGATGCCCGGTCAGCACGAAAAAGCGCCGCCAGTGATGATCGGCATAGACGTTCACGCCGATGTAGCCATCCAGCGTGCGATACGGACGGCGGTCGCCGTTCATCATGCGCGCGTAGCCCCAGTCGCCGATCGGCGGCACGAAGGTATGGCCGTAGAGATGATCGCCCATCACGAAGTGCGCGAAGGTCTCGAACATCGGCACCTCGACTTCCTGACCGACGCCGCTTTTCTCTCGTCGATACAGCGCCATCGATACCGCCGAACACAACGCCATGCCGACGACGCGATCCGCGATCGCCGTCGCCACGTATTCGGGCTCGCCGCTCTTGCGCGCCTGCAGCACCGGCATGCCGACGCCGGCCTGAATCAGATCGTCGTAAGCCGGGCGATCCGCATACGGGCCGTTCTGCCCGAAGCCGAACGCGCCGCAGTACACGATGCGCGGATTCACCTCGCGCACATCTTCGTATGCGATGTTAAGCCGCGCCATCGATGCGGGCCGCAGGCTGTAGATCACCACATCGGCCTGCCGGATCATGCGTTGCAGCGCCGCCGCGCCGCGCTCGTGTTTCAGGTCGAGCACGATGCTGCGCTTGTTGCGGTTCAGATGCAGAAAGATCGCGCTCATGCCGCGATGCCTGCACGGTCCGACACCGCGCGTCGTGTCGCCTTCGCGCGATTCGATCTTGCACACGTCCGCGCCCATGTCGGCGAGCAGAAGCGATGCGTACGGCCCCATGAAATTCGACGTGAGATCGAGAATGCGCACGCCGTCGAGTGGTCCTGCCATGACGTCTCCTCCAGCTTGTTCGTTATCGGTCGGACAGGACGAAGACCGGCATCTTCTGCGCGCCGCGTTCGACGATGCGCATCGTCACGCTCTCGCCGATGCGCACGGCGTCCGGTTCGGCATCGATCTGCGAGAACAGATAGTAGCCTTCGTCCATCTTGATGAAGCCGACTGTGTACGGCGTGATCGATGCCCACACGGGCGTCGGGCCGCGCATGATCGTGCTGTGCGACCAGACTTCGCCGCGCCCTTGCGAGCGTTCCCAGCCGAGCGATGGCGAACCGCAATGCGGGCAGTACGAATGCGCGGGCCACACCGCCTGCGCGCAATCGGCGCAGCGCTGAAACGTGAGTTCGTTCCCGGAGAGCGCGGCCCAGTACGGTTCGGCATCCGGAAGGCGGTAGGGTTGCGGCCAGCCTTGCGCTGAAATGGCTTCTGTCATGTGCGTTCTCTCAGGTCGTGGACGACAGCATCAGCACGGCGCCCGCTGCCAGCATGCCGCCCGCGCCCTGCACCAGCACGGTCTTCGGACGGTTTCTCGCGGCAAGGCCGAGCGGCGTGCCGCGCAACTGGCGGATCGCCTCGACGATGCTGTCCATGTTGCAGGAAATGCCCGGCTGCCCGAACGAGAGCCAGCCGCCGTTGGTATCGGTCGGCAGATCGCCGTCGATGCCGGTGCGGCCCTCGCGATACAGATCGATGCCGCGTCCCTTCTTCGCGAAGCCGAGGTCTTCCATCACGATCGGACCCATGTGCGCGAAGTTGACGGAGATCTGCGTCATGTCGATGTCCGATGGCGTGAGGCCGGACATCGCATAGGCCTGACGCGCCGCTTCGGCCGTCGCGGTATGCGTGAGGTTCGGGAACGCGCCGAGGCCTTCGAACTTGCAGCGGCGCATGTTCATGCGATCGGTCAGATACTCGTGCGTCGTCGCGGATCCGTAGCCGAGCACGTAGACGGGATCGCGTGCATCTTTCACGTTGTCCGGCGATGTCACGATGAGCGCGCCGCCCGTGCCGCCACCCCAGGTCGAGCACATCCAGCGGCGCAACGGCGAGGCGACATACGGCGAGCCCAGCACCTTCGCGCGATCGATCTCGCCGAACTTCGCCTTCGCCGCGTGCGGATGATGCCGCCCCCAGCGCTGATTCGCGATCACGACATCGGCGAGGTCGTCTTCCGTGATGCCGAACTCGTGAAAGTAGCGGCACGCGGCCTGCGCATACAGCGCGGGAATGGTCGGGCCGTACGGAATCTCGAACTGCGGATCGGCGTCGGCTTCGGCGCCCATCGCGACGGCATCGACAAAGAGCTCGGTCGCATCGCTTTGCAGGCACAGCACGTACTCCGCGCGGCCCGCCGCGATCATCTGCGAAGCGATGGCGATGGTCGATGTCAGCCCCGCGCCGTGCATCGTCACTTCGCTCGTGATGGTCACCGGCATCTGCATGTGCGAGATGAAGATGTTGCTCCACTGGGAACGCTTGTCGGCCCACGGCGAGCGGCCGGTGAACACGGCATCGACTTGATCGCGATCGATGCCCGCGTCGGCGAGTGCGTTGTGCGTGGCTTCGGCCGCGAGCTGCAACGGGTCCTTGCGATTCGCGAGCGATGCATACGCATCGCCCATTCCGACGATCGCCGCGACGGGTTGAGGCGTCATGCTCGCTCTCCTCAGTCCTGAAGCTCGGGCTGCGATCCGGCGACGAGCGCGTCGAGATCGGCGCGCGTTCTCATCATCAGAAGGCTCCATTCGCTGCGCTGCACGACTTCGCCGCGCTGGTTGAATGCCTTGATCAGAAACGAGCCGACGCCGTACTTGTCGTCCTTCTCTTTCTTGCCGATGACTTCCGCGCTCACATAAACGGTATCGCCGATCTTCACCGGATTGAGAAAGCGCATCTTGTCGACGCCGTAGTTCGCCTGAATCGCCGGGCCGAACTGCAGCAGGCCCGAGAGCAGCGAGAAGGTCAACATGCCCTGCACGAGGCGCTCGCCCCAGCGCGTCTTCGATGCGTATTCGGTGTTCGAGTGAATCTCGATCCAGTTGCCGGTGAACATGCAGAACATGACCACATCGCTTTCCGTCACGGTGCGGCCCGCCGAGCGGAATTTCTGGCCGATCTCCAGTTCGTCCCACGGCACGTTGACGCTGTTATTGACGACGCTCATCGATATCTCCTGTGTGATTTTTGCGGGGTTCACTGACGCATCGATTTCGCGATGATCGTGCGTTGAATCTGCGACGTGCCGCCGCCGATGGTCGACTGAATGCTCTCGCGCAGATAGCGCTCCATGTCGGCTTCGGGCAGGTTCGCGTAGCCGCCCAGCACCTGCATGCCGGTGAGTGCGCACTCCTTGAGCGTCTCGGAGCCGTAGAGCTTGGCCATCGACACTTCGCGGCTGCACGGCACATGCGCGGCGGCCATTTGCGCGGCGCGATAGCAAAGCAGGCGCGCGGCATCGACCTTGGTCTGGCAATCGGCCAGCATGTGGCGGATCACCTGAAATTCGTACAGTTGCTTGCTGAACTGGATGCGCTCGTGCGCATAGCGCGTGGCCGCGGTCACGGCCTGTTGCGCGTTGCCGGCGTAGGCCGCCGCGACCGCGCAGCGTTCCAGCTCCAGATGCTCGGTGATGATCTTCCAGCCCTGGCCGACGTCGCCGAGCAGCGCATCGCCGGGCACGCGCGCTTCGTCGAGAAAGATTTCGGTGGTGCCCGTCGCGTGACGCGAGAGCGTCGGCAGCTTGTTGATGACGACGCCCTTCGTGTCGTTCGGAATCAGCAGCACGGACAGGCCGCCGTGCTTGTCGTCGTTGCCCGTGCGCACCAGCATCGCGATGGTGGTGTCCTTCGCCGCCGCGCCGCTGCACCAGAGCTTCTGGCCGCTCACGATCCAGTCGCCGTTGCTGTCGCGACGCGCGCGCGTCTTCGTGTTGGCGGCATCGGAACCCGCGTCCGGCTCGGAGATCGACACCGAGAAGCGGATCTTGCCTTCGATGAAGGGCTTCACGTAACGCGTTTTCTGTTCCGGCGTGCCGAACTTGATGATGTTCATCGCTGTGAAGGTCGGCACGAGCACCGAGCACGCGAAGTCGAAGCCGAACTTGCCGAGGCCTTCGGCCATCAGCGAGTAATCGAAAATGTCGCCGCCCGAGCCGCCCGCTTCTTCCGGAATCAGAATGCCGAGCCATCCCTGCTGCGCGATCTTCTCGTAGGCTTCGTACGGATACTGTCGTTCCATGTCGCACTTGCGCACGTATTCGACGGTGATCTCGTTGTCCATGAACTTGTTGACGGTGTCGAGCCACATCGTTTGCGACTCGTCCAGAAAGTTTGCGGGCATGTCTTCTTGCTCCTCGTTGAATGACCGATGTATCGGTATTTGCAGGTTAGAGCGATGCAGACCGCGATCCAACTGGCGTTTTTCGAAGCCCGGTTTCGATGATGTCGAAGCGTGTTGCGCGTGCGCGGAAACGCAAACAGCGCCCTCCGGCGCTGTTTGCGGGCTGCAACGAAACGGGTTCAGACGATCGCGCCGGCTTCGCGCAATGCGCTCAGCTCCTCGGGCGTGAAACCCCAGTCGGCAAGCACGGAATCGGTGTTCTCGCCGGGCGCGGGCGGCGGCCGCTGGATCGCGCCCGGCGTGCGGGAAAAGCGCGGCGCGGGCGCGGGTTGCGTGACGCCATCGTTCACGACGAACGTCTCGCGCGCCCGCAAATGCGGATGATCCGGCGCTTCGGCCATCGACAGCACGGGCGCGATGCACACCTCGCGCCCTTGCGCGAGCGCGCACCATTCATCGCGCGTGCGGGTGCGAAAACGCGCGGCGAATATCGCGTGCACGGCGGGCCATTGCGCGCGGTCGTGCTGAGCAGGCATATCGGCTTCGCGCAAGTCCAGCAGCGCCAGCGTGTTGCGCCAGAAACGCGCCTCGTTCGATCCGAGGCTTAGCCAGCGGCCGTCCTTCGTCTCGTACACGTTGTACCAGGGCGCCCCCGAGTCGAGCCGATTGACGCCCCGCTCATCGCGCCAGTAGTCGCCCGCGCGCAGGCCGTAGAAGAGCGTCATCAGCGATGCGGAGCCGTCGACCATTGCCGCGTCGATCACCTGACCCTTGCCCGAGCGCTGCCGTTCGAGCAGCGCCGATACTACGCCCAGCGCGAGATACAGCGAACCGCCGCCGAAATCGCCCGCGAGGTTCAGCGGAATCGCGGGACCGCCCTGCGCGCGCCCCACCGAATGCAGCACGCCGGTGAGCGAGATGTAGTTGATGTCGTGTCCCGGCGCCTGCGCGAGCGGCCCGTCCTGCCCCCAGCCGGTCATCCGTCCATAGACGAGCGCGGGATTCGCGGCGAGGCACGCATCCGGTCCCAGCCCGAGCTTTTCCGCGACGCCCGGCCGGAAGCCTTCGATGAGCGCATCGGCTGAGCGGACCAGCTTCATGACGGCGTCCGTGGCTTCCCGCTTCTTCAGATCGAGCGCCGCACTGCGACGCCCGCGATGCAGCAGATTGAAGCGATGTTCCACCGGCGCGCCGCCGTCATAGCCCGGCGGCCTGTCGATGCGGACGATATCCGCGCCCAGATCCGCCAGCAGCATGCAGCAGAACGGCGCCGGACCCACACCGCCCAGCTCGACGATGCGAATGCCCGCGAGCGGCCCTCGTGCGTTTTCCATGTCGGTCGTCTCCGCTCACGTGCTCTTCGCTTGCGCATAGGGTACGTCGTATTGCGTGGCCTTCGGTATCAGCGTGACGACGCCGGCGGCCATCACGGCGGGAATCGCGAACGCATAGAAGTTCCAGTGATGGCCGAGGTTCGAGCCGAGCACCCACCCGCCGATCATCGGTCCGAGAATCGAGCCGATGCGCCCGAGACCCTGCGCGGCGCCGATCGCGGAACCGCGGCACGATGCCGGAAAATAGGCGCCGATAAAGCCGTAGACGAGCGTCGATGAGCCGATCGACCCGAGGCCCGCGCCGAACACCGCCAGCATGAGCCAGGTGTGATCCGGCTTCTGGCTGAGCACGAGCAGCGATATCGAGCAGATGAGGAAATACGGCACGAGCACGCGCTTCGAGCCGAATCGGTCGGCGAGCCACGAACCGATCAGGTTGCCCACCACGGCGCCGAACTGCATCACGAGCAGGAACTGCAGCGATGAACCCAGCGGATAGCCCGACTTGCGCATCAACTGGGGCAGCCATGCGTTGAGGCCATAGACGACGAGTTGCGCGCAGAAGCACATCAGCGCGAACAGCAGCAACGCGGCGCGGAATTCGGGCGATGTCAGCAGCCGATATCCCCGCGCGCCCGCGGCCGCGACGCGCGACCGGCGATGTTCCTCTTCGTCGCGTGCGATTTCGTCGAGGTCGATTGCGTAGCGCGCAGCGAGTGCGCGCGCTTCGTCGGTGCGGCCGCGGTCCAGAAGATGGCTCGCCGACTCGGGCAGGTAGAAGAACATGACCGGCAGAATGAACACGTAGAGCGCCCCGAGTCCGTAGAGCACGCGCCAGCCCTGCTCTTGCAGCATCGCGATGGCGAGCAGCGCGCAGATCACGCCGCCGACCGGATAGCCCGTCAACGCGATCGCGCTGTAGAGTTGCCGGCGGCTGCGGGGCGCGTATTCGATGGTGAGCGCCACCGCCGACGGCACCACGCCGCCGAGCCCGATTCCGGTCACGAAACGCGCGATGCCGAGCGCCTGCGGCGAATGCGCGATCGCGCAGAGCAGCGAGCCGAGCGAGAACCACAACACGCCCGCCATCATGAGCTTGCGCCGCCCGATGCGATCGGACAGCGGACCTGCGCCGAGCAAGCCGACCATCAGGCCGGCGAGCGTCCAGCTGCCGATCATCCCCGCGCTCGCGGGACTCAGGTTCCAGCCGGGTTCTTCGAGCAGGCGCGGGATGGTCGCACCGTAGACGATGAGATCGTAGCCATCGACTGCAATCGTCAGAAAGCACAGCATGACCACGAACAGACTGCTTCGCGGCGGTCTTGAAGATAGGTTCACATCGTCTCCTGTGTCGGATTATTCGAATGTCCGCTGATGGGCTCATCGAGTGAGCCGTCCCAATATAGGCACGCGAAATTTTCAGACCTAGTGACGGTTTTCGAATCGGGTATTCGGTGTCGTCGAATCGCGGCGCGGCAGGTCGTTCGGATTACGCGAAGCGCCGGTTCGAAACATTGCAGTTGCCGCGATGACCGTTGCGCGCCTAACGTGGTGATCGGCAGGAGAGGACTCGTCAAATCATCGAGGACGCAATGCAATGAGCGATCTGGAAGGAAAGGTGGCCATCGTCACGGGCGGCACGGGCGGCATCGGCAAGGGCATCGCGTTGCAGCTCGCCACGCGCGGCGCCGTCGTCGTGATCAGCGGGCGCAGCGCGGCGAAAGCCGAAGCCGCGCTCGCGGAAATGCGGCAGGCCGGCGCAACGGCAGGCTTCATCGCGGGCGACGTGCGATCCAGCGCCGATATGTCCGCGCTCGCCGAAGAGACCGCGCGCAGGTTCGGCGGCATCGACATCGTCGTCGCGAACGCGGGCGGCAACGACGACGAAGCCCGCTCGGCGCAAGTGCGCGGCCCGTTCGTCGACATCGATCTGGCGCGCGTGGCGGCCGTCGTCGCGGAGAACACCTGCGCGAAGCTCTTCCCCGTGCAGGCGGCGCTGCCCTATATGCGCGCGCGAGGCGGCGGCAGCGTGATCTTCCTGACATCGGAGGGCGGCCGTGTGCCGACGCCGGGGCAAACCGCCGTGGCGACGTTTGCCGGCGGGCTGATCCGCGCAAGCAAGGTGATAGCGAAAGAACTGGCGCGCGACCGCATCCGCGTGAATTGCGTGTGCGTCACGGTCGTGCGCGACAGTCCGTCGTGGGAAGCTGTGTTCGGTGAGGACGGCAAGGTGTCGGAGCAGCATCGCCGACAGTACGAGAAGATCGTCGCGGGTTGCCCGCTCGGCGTCGCGGCGCCGGCGGACATCGGACGCGTAGTGGCGTTTCTCGCCTCCGACGAGTCCGCCTACCTCACCGGCGCGACGCTCAGCCCGACGGGCGGACTCACGCTGCACTGAAGGCCGTCGCGTCCCTGCCCTTCAACCCTTCTCGTCGATGATCTTGCGGATCGCCTGTTCGAACGCTTCGGAAGGCTGGCCGCCGCTCACGAGATACTTCTGGTCGAAGATGATCGCGGGCACGGACTGGATGCCGAGTTGCTGCACCTCCCGCTCCTCGGCCCTCACTTCATCGGCATAGGTGCCGTTTTCCAGCACCGCGCGCGCCGCTTCGCCATCGAGACCGACGCTTCGGGCCGCCTCGATGAGCACGTCCGGATCGCTCGTATCCTTGCCGTCGCCGTGATACGCGCGCAACAGCGCGAGCTTGAGCGGCAGTTGCTTGCCTTCGATGCCCGCCCAGTGCAGCAGCCGATGCGCATCGAACGTGTTGTACACCCAGTTGCGCTCGCCGAAATCGAAGCCTTCCTGCGCCCCGCGCTCGCGGATCATCGCCTGCGTCTCGCGGATCTGCTCCGGCGTGCGGCCATACTTGCGGCCGAGATAATCGACGATGCGCTCGCCTTGCGGGCCCATGTCCGGATTCAGTTCGAACGGATGCAACGTGATGCGGGCATCGACGGTATCGCCGAGGCGCTCCAGCGCGCGTTGCAGGGAAGACAGGCCGACGGCGCACCACGGGCAGGCGATGTCGGAGACGAAGTCGATTTGGAGAGGGCGAGACATGAGTGTGGTGAAAGTTGAAGATGAATCGCACAGGCTAGCGCAAATCGGTTTGGCCTGCGTTTTTCGCTGAGTCCGCGAACAGATCGATCACCACGCCGCGCAGCCAGCGATTGCCTTCGTCCTGCTGCACGCGCGCGTGCCAGAGCAGATGGATTGGCGCGGCGGGCAGCGTCGAAGGCAACGCGCGCAGGCTGAGCGAGAACGGCTGAGCCAGTTGCTGGGCCAGTCGCTCGGGCACCGTGGCGATCAGGTCGGTGCGTTGCAGGATATAGCCGACGCTCATGAAATGCGGCACCGTCAGCCGCACCCGGCGCTGCACGCCGCGGCGCTTCAGCCAGTCTTCGACCTGACCGTGCCCGGTGCCAGCCGACACCACGACCAGATGCTCGGCTTCCCGCCAGGCCGCGAGCGTGAGCGGCGCATCCTCCAGTGCATGGCCGCGTCTGAAGAGACACACATAGCGCTGATCGAACAAACGGCGCTGATAAAAGCCGCCCTTGAGTTGCGGCAGCAGACCGATGGCGAGGTCCACGCGACCATCGGCCATTTCGTCGCTCAGATTGACGCCGGTTTCGCGAACGGTATTCAGCGCGATGCCCGGTGCTTCACGCGACAGCCGTTCGACCAGCGCCGGCAGAAAGACGACCTCGCCGATGTCGGTCATGCCGATCGTCATCGTGTCCGTGGCGCGCAGCGGATCGAAACCGGTCGCGGGATTGAGCGCGGCGTGCAGCGTCGCGAGCGCCTGCGAGACCGGTTCGGCCAGACGCAACGCGAACGGCGTCGGCACCACGCCGCCCGGCCCGCGCACGAACAGCGGATCACCGAGCCGCCGACGCAGCTTGGCGAGCGCATTGCTGACGCCGGGCTGGCTCATGTCCATCTGCTCGGCGACGGTAGAGACGCGTCGTTCCTGCATCAGACGTTGAAAGAGCAGCAGCAGATTGAGATCGACGTCGCGCAGTTCCATGATTCGGTTATCTCGCGTTCATTGATTCTGGTGATGAAGCAGATTCATCCCATTTTATTGTGGAATGAAACTCCGCTCCCGAGAATACGGACACGGCGCACGAATGCGGCGTCCACTCGAACACACGGAGACACATCATGGGACAGTTGGATCTGAAAATCGCCATCGTCGGCGCGGGAATCGGCGGCCTCACGCTCGCGCTCGCGTTGCGCGAACACGGCGTCGATGCACAGCTTTATGAACAGACCGACGAGCTTCGCGAAGTCGGCGCGGCCGTCGCGTTGTCGGCGAACGCGACGCGCTTCTACGAGCGCATGGGGTTGCGCTCGGCCTTCGACGCCGTGTGCGCCGAAATTCCCGCGCTGATCTATCGCGATGGGCGCAGCGGCGAGCTCATCGGAGAGCATCGCGGCGAGCCGAGCTATCGGCAGCAGTTCGGCGGCTCGTACTGGGGCGTGCATCGTGCGGACCTGCAGGCGGTGCTGTCGGAAGCGGTGGGGCTCGAACGTATCAATCTCGGCCATCGGCTGATCGATCTCGTGCAGCATCCGGATCGCGTGAGTCTGAGTTTTGCCAACGGCAAACAGATCGACGCCGATCTGGTGATCGGCGCGGACGGCGCGCGCTCGATTACGCGGCGCTGGATGCTCGGCTACGACGACGCGCTGTATTCAGGCTGCTCGGGCTTTCGCGGCGTGGTGCCCGCCGGGCGCATGGATCTACTGCCCGACCCTGAAGCCATCCAGTTCTGGATCGGTCCGCAGGGCCATCTGCTGCACTATCCGATCGGCGATGAGGGCGATCAGAACTTTCTGCTGGTCGAGCGTCATCCGTCGCCGTGGCCGTCGCGCGACTGGGTCACGCCGGCGAGTGAAGGCGAGCAATTGCGGCTGTTCGGGGACTGGCATCCGGCCGTGGTGCAGATGATCACGGCGGTGCCGATCAGTCAGCGCTGGGGGCTGTTTCATCGGCCTCCGCTCGGACGCTGGAGCAAAGGCCGCGTGACGCTCATCGGCGATGCCGCGCATGCGCTCGTGCCGCATCACGGGCAAGGCGCCAATCAGTCGATCGAAGATGCCGTCGTGCTGGCCGCGCAATTGAAGGCCGGCGCGGGACGGTGGCGCGAGGCGCAGGAGGGGTATGAACGGCTGCGTCGGGGCCGTACGCGCAAGGTGCAATACGCGTCGATAACGACCGCGGACGTGCTGCATCTGCCGGACGGGCCCGAGGCGCAGGCCCGTAACGCTCGCCTTCAGGGGCGTGACAGCCTGATGCGTCATCTGGACTGGATTCACGATTTCGATGCCCTGACACAGGAACCGAGCGAGCGTCAGGGCGGCGTGTGGCTTTGAGGTTGCAGGTTCTCGACGCGGACGGCTAACGATCGCGCCGAGTTGATGCGTGCGGGATTCGCTCGGTGATATGCGCCGGGCTGGTTCCGTGCGTCGCTTCTAGCGCGATCGTCGATTGCTGCTCTTCGCTGGCGAAGCGAATCGTGGCGCAAGCTCAGCGAGACCGTTAGTTGCGGACTATGCGATCAAGGCAGTCACACATCGTTCCGATTTGTCAGCCCCTGCTCTTCACGGATCGCATCTTGTTGAACACATATCCTGAGAACCCGTCGCGCAGATCGGGATATTTCTGGATGATGGCTTCGACAAGATCACTCGATGGATCGATGCCCAGCCTGCGCAGCGTCAGTTTTCCGCCAGGGCTCGTTTTGTAGGTACGACGCCAATCATCGCGTTGTCGCGGCGTTGCGGCTTCGTACACGTCCCAGCCTCGACGAACTTCGTCGACGATCCGGTTCTGTGCATTCACGTCTTGCGCCGCGATCTGCAATGCCCGGCGCGCCTCGGCTTGTTCCTTCGCCTCCGCCTCGCGCTGATCGGTGAGCGTCAGGCCCTGCTGGATCTGTACCATCTGACGCTCAGCGTCCGAGACGATCCAGCCTTCTTTCAGCGCCTTCATGAAAAAGCCGGCCGGACTCTTTGATACCTTGCCCAGTTTCAGGCTGAAACGCGTACGCTCGATTGCCTGTTCCAGACGAGCATCGGTGTAGGTATCCCGGTCCGAAGCGATCTGACCGAATTGCGCGCTCGACAGACCGATTTCCTGCTTCAACGTCTGATACAGCGCTTGTGCGTGCTCGTGCGTATGAAGCAATCGCTCGGCCATCTCCTTTCGCTCGACGCGAAAGCGCATGCGCCCGATCTTGCGGGAGCCCGGTTCATTGCGCGTCTCATAAGAGAGAGAAAGATCGGACACCTCATTGATTTGATCCACGGCGGGCGCGAGCCAGTCCCGCTTGAAGTACTTGAATTCCTGTGCCTTCGCGCCCATCGTTCCCTGCCACGCGCGCAGTTCATCGAGTGTGAACCAGTCGGTTACACCCTCGCCCGCGTACGGAAGAAGGTGGTCGTACATGACACGTGCATAGCTGAGCGTGAAGAGAGATGTGATGCGCAGGCTAAGCCAGTGAGATTTCCCCGGACCACGAATGATCCCGATGAGGTCGGGCGGCACTCGGAACTGGAACCGTCCGCCCACGTAGGAGATACGGCCGATCAGTTGAACCGATCCGAATGGCTTGGACCCGTCGGCATCGGGTTCCGCGGTCGCCTGAATGAGTGCCCGCTGCGCCTCCGTGATCACCTGTTCGAGATGCGCGTTATTGCGGCTCGAGTAGCGCATGAGCCATTTGAAATAGTCCAGTTCGACGTCGTATAGATCGTGGACCTTGTGTTCCTGAGCGACGATGAAATAAGCCGCGTCGATAAGACGTCGAGCCGACACGCCGAGATCGACGATCCGAATCAGGACGTTCTTGCGCGCGAAACCGATGTCCGAGCGAGCAGCATCGACGGGAAGGCCTTCGGCATTCGCATCGTCGAATAGCGCCAACGCCAGTTGTCTGGACGTGGCCACCTGCCCTGCTCCCGTCATTCCGCCTCCGCATCACGCGCTGTAGTTTTGCTGTCGAGCGGTACGTTAACGTCTGCAAGGTGAGCTGTCAACACAAGACACCTCACCTTGGTTCGACGTCAACACAGAACGCCTCACCTTTCCCGATCTCTTTCACAATTTCCCTCACCCTCGCCGCCCAGACGTCTCACCTTCGTTGTCAATTCGCCTCACTTAGCCGGGGTAAACACAGCACTTTGGTACTCAATCAACAGCACTTCGAGCACAGTAAACCTCACCATCTGAATGTATCTATCTGATTTTTAACGAGGTCATCGGTGCTGTTGGTGGTGGTCGGTTCTGTTCTTTTAAAAAAAAACAAACCAGCGAACACAAGTTCACCGATCCTGAGATCAATCTCGCTGGACCATGCGGTTTGAGCCAGGCAACTGATTTTCTCGCCTACAGTATTGGCGGAATGGTGAGGCGAATTGTGATCGGGCATTGATGCGTCCTTCAACGAGCCGGAGGGCCGCCTGCTGAGGTGAGGTGTTTTGTGCTGGTACGCTCGCTCGTTGATCCCCTATTGAGACACTCGCAGAAGGATCTGTCTGTTTATGGCTTGCGCAATGAGCTATGCGGGAAGGTCAAGTCTCGGAAAGATAAGGGGTTTTTCGATCTAGACGGTGGCTTTTGCGAATTTCCTTCATTTCCAATAGCCATTCATCACTGCGACGAGTATTCTACGGTTCGACATCCAGTTATACCAAAACCGTGGAAACACCACGGAGCGTGGAGAAAACACCTCACCGTGGATTTATAAGGAAGCGCCGGAATGAATTTGAGTGAACTGCCAGGGATCAATCGAAGGGTGAAACTCTCCAATCTTGGCGAGTTCGCCGAGCGTTTGTCGGTCATGACGAACGAACTGCGAGATCAGATCCTTGCCCCCAGGCCGCGGAAGACAGCTCCCGTCTTTACGATCGGCGAGCTCTCCGACATGTGCGGCATCGACCGCCAGAAAATCAACTATCTGGCGACCAAGGACGGAAGCGAATTGCCTCCGGGAGAAACGCACGGGACGGGCCGCGCGCGCATCTTCTCCTTGCGGGACGCCCGGACCTGGGTGCAACAGGTCTCGGACATTTATCAGACGCCGCTGGTCACCGGTACGCGAGAACATCGGGGTCGCGTATTGATCACCGCGAACTTCAAAGGCGGCTCGTGCAAGACGACGACATCGATGTGCATCGGTCAGGGACTGAGTCTGCGTGGTCGCAAGGTTCTCATGATCGACCTCGACCCACAAGCATCGCTTTCGGAACTGTGCGGTTTGTACGCCGAGAAGGATCTGACTTGGGAGGATACAGTCCTGCCCTATATCTATGATCCGGATATCGAAGGCGGGCTCTCGTCAAAGGTACAGACGACCTATTGGGATGGTCTCGATGTGATTCCGGCGCACAACTATTTGCACGACGCCGAGTTTCACCTGCCGACCGCTCAGAAGACGAATGCGAACTTCGAGTTCTGGTCGGTGCTACGGAAAGGGATCGAGCCGCTGCGTGCTCAATACGACTACATCATCCTCGATACCGCTCCGTCACTCTCTTATATGACGCTCAACGGACTGATGGCGGCCGACTCGATGGTAATGCCACTCGTACCCGAAAGTCTCGACTTCATATCGTCGGTGTCGTTTTGGTCGCTGTTCGCGGAAGTCGCGAATGGTTTCGTAGAGCACGAGGTCGACAAAACCTACGATTTCGTCTCGGTACTCCTGTCACGGGTGGACTACGGGAGCACCTCGTCGGCGCCAGTGGTGCGCTCCTGGTCTCAGCGAGCATATGGCGACTGGCTGCATACCACAGAGATCCCGGCCAGTTCCGTTATGAGTAACGGCGCGTTGGCGTTTTCGACTGTGTTCGATTTGTCGCGTGCCGAAACTGTCGCGAAAACCTTGGCGCGCGTAAAGCAGCCGATGGTGGACTACTGCAAATGGATCGATGACCAGTATGTCGCCCAATGGAGGGCAGGACAATGAGCAGCCTTCGTGATCGCATGATGAGCAAGACCGCCGAGGTTCGAGCGGCGAAAGACATTCAACTCGATCCGCAGCAGGAGAAGGCCGTCAGCCCGCGGACCGCACCCGGCATGGCGGCCGCATTGGCGGCCGCGCAGCAGCGTATTGCTCAGCTCGAACACGCCGGTCCCGCATCGGAGGCGGCAGTATCGGAAATCATTCCGAATCCGTGGCAGCCTCGCCAAGTGTTCAACGACGCCAAGCTTGTTCAGCTGGCGGAGTCGATTCGTGAAGCCGGACTTGTTCAGCCTATTGTTGTACGGCGCGTCGGCGCGGGATTTCAAATTGTCGCGGGCGAGCGGCGGTGGCGCGCGCACAAGATGATCGGAAAGGAGTCGATCAAAGTCCTGGTGGTCGACCTCTCGGACGAAGAGATGGCGATGCTCGCCCTCGTGGAGAACGTCGCCCGCGAGGATTTGTGTGACTACGAGATTTCGCGATCGATTCGGCGGACCGAAAAGGAGTTTCCTAACCGCAAGCGGATGGCGGAGGCTTTGGGAATTTCTCGATCGGAGCTTTATCGGTATCTGGCTTTCGGAGAATTGCCTGATTTCGTTCTCCAGGATCTGGATGTGCAACCGCGTTTGCTGGGCGCGACTGCCGCGGAAAACGTCGTATCCGTGCTTCGCGGACGGAATGAGGCTGCTTTCGGGATCGCCAAGGATCTCTGGGCGCGAGTGGTAGCGGGGGATTTGGAACAGTCGAAATTCGGGAGGGCGATCAAGCAGGCGTTGGAGGATGAAGGCAAGGCGGCACCCGGCGTGAGCGATCGCAGCATCGACAAAATATTCGCGGGCGGATCGCAAGCGGGGTCGATCACAAAGGACTCGATGGGATTGACTGTCAAGATCAAAGCGGGGTCGCTGACCGCGGACAAGGAAAAGCAAATCCGGGATTTGGTCACGCAGTTGTTTGCAGATAACGGTTAGTTTGCGTCGTACTTTTAAATTGGCCCGATCGCTTTTGTCGTCCTACGATTTCCCGGGTTGCAGTGTCTCAAGTTGGGACAGTTTTCTAAACTGACATATTTTCTCGTAAGCTGAGGGCTCGCCGGGTGTCCCTACTTGGGACACCCAGTGCGCGTTCGTCCGGCGAGCGCCCTCGCTACAGGTTCGCCCCCTTTTTAGACTGCCGACTGGCGAGAACGCATCCTCAAGCTCTCCTAGATTTTCTTGCCGCTGCTGTTCTCATTCCGATCAGTTTTGCCCTCGGCCGAAGCGTCCGCCAACTCAACAAACCGTTGCTACCCGCGGCTCAATTCTCCGGATCATTGTCAATAGCTAGAGCGGCCTCAGACGACCGGAAGGAATCGCGCAAACAGTCGAAGACTTGCCAGTCAAATTCGGGAACGGAGTTTCTCGCGCGCGCTCGTCGCGCCCACGCAGGCATAAACTTGGACGTTGAACTCACGAAGAGTTGTGAGCACTATCGTTCGACGAAACGCGCGGTTCACACACTGATGTTTGACGGGATCCCTTCATCTTGAGTCGGCGAAATCCGTGGATAGATTCGTTCCTTCTCCGCGAAGCCTCGCTCGATCGATGTAGCAGCAGCATCGTCGTCGCGATCGCGGCACTGCCGCGAAATCGCCGCGTCGTGGCTTAGCTTGAAATAGCGCGTAGCCATACAACGGCGGTTCTTAACAGCGACGAGCAAAAAAGCCAAGTGCGACTAGTGCGGGGCTTTTACTCCGGCTGCGATGGTCGATCGGATGCCAACTGGCGACCTCGCGAGAGAGCGTTCCAGGAAAAACGCCCCGAACAAGACCGATCGCGAGTAGCGCGATCGGGAGAGTGGCAGCAAGCTTGCTTCCTGCTTTCCACTAGGAATGACTCAACCTCAGGAAAACGGACGCCGCCGGCTTGGTCGATAACATTCGTCCGCGCGCCGCTACGTGCGCAGTTTGCTAATAAAGGCAGACGCTCACCATGGCAGCGCAGCGTCGGCATTGATGCCAAAGCCACAAGCGAAGAACAATAGCATCGAGATTCTGATGGCTCTGAACATCGCGCCCACTACGACGAGCGTACTCGTCAAGTTGCAGCGACCATGAAAACAGTGAGCCAAGCGCCGCAAGGGGGTGTTCCCAGGGAAACGTGGGACTCGCCGTACCGTTCAAAACCGATTTTCTTGAAACTGCCTGCTGAAATCGCGTGGTTGCCAGATAACGACTCAGACTGCACAGCGGACAAGACTTGCATCCTTTACTCGTGCATTGGACCGAGCCCATTGTCCGCGATGTTCTTGAGGCGGCAGCAACAGGTGATGAAGAGTTTCGTTAGAAGGCTGATGCGTGGCTATCGCCTTTTTCCCGAAGTCCGCGCAGCGATCATGACGCACAGTCGCGCAGTCATTTTGAGCATCATCCTCGTAACGAGCTGATGTTGCGTTCGCCGCGCCGATTCAGGTGCAATCTCACCTCGTAAATCAAGCGCGAGGCAACGTCCGCGATGGAGGGCGCGTCTGCTACGCTGCCTTAATTGCCGGGCCGCTGGCGACAGCAATTACATCGAGGTCGGTCTGCAAGCATATTGAATCTCACGTGAAAGCTGCGTCTATTCGAAACCGCATGCAGAAGCGACGATCGCGCGGTCATCGGCATCGGCTGGAGAAGTTCTGCTGAAGAGAAGCGAGTCGACAACTTTGAGATCGGATAGTCGAATCCTACGGGTGAGCTAGTCGACCCTAGTCCAAAGACGCCGTCACTGCCGCAGAGGCCTTTTCCGAGGGAGCACTAACGCGCTCGGCACAACCTTCGAATCCGCGGCGAAACCTCGCTGAACTGAACCATTAATAGCTTGCGAATTGCGACCGGATGGGCTTTTGTCCGGTGAGCCTACCTACGACCTCGCAACCTGCCGGTGCTTCTACGGAGAGGACCGTGAAACAATAATTGCAACGACGATAAGTGCCTTTAGCCCTTGCTGGTAAGGGCTTTAGCGCCGTTTTTCATCTACCTTCGAGGAATTGTTCCACGCCTTTATCGACGCTGACACGCACCGGACTCATGCATTACTCCTTGGAGGCATTGAAGCAGACCTTCACAGTGTTTTCGTAACAAAACACCCTGATTATGTATTTTTCGCTACACCTGCAACCATTGCCGTGATGCGAGACGAGCGCAGTCCACTCCCGCTGAATCTGAGCCATCTCAGGCGACCGCGCCGCGATTAACAGGCTGGGTTGGCTACAATCAACGATTGAATGCATTCAAACAACGCCCGGATATGCCGCCTTCATAAGAGCGCCCTGTCGGTGCGCGATCGAAAAGGGCGGTTAGGTTCAGCATGAGCCATGCTTCTGCGAGACGCAATTCAACTACGAGCGGGACCCGTCTGCTCCGTATCGAGAGAACGAGAGCGAAGATGCCCACGCTGCGCGTGACTTAACGCCCCGGCCGGACTAACGCGCACGTACCTTCGCAAGTTTGCGTGAGCGAACGTGATCAAAAGCGCGCAGTGCGTTCGAGTTCGGAATCAGGCGCGGGAAGAACACGTCCAAAACCGTTATCAACGACAGGAGTACGACAGCGACAAACCCAATCGTGCCAAGGAACTCGAGCAAAGCCATGTCTACCTCATCCGGTCGCGAAATCTGTGGTGTCGAAGAATCGATTTGCCTGAGTATGTATTTGGCAACGCCACATCAAAGTCGCGATAAGCCATCACAATGCGCGTCTGTTCGGCGTTTGAGCCTTCGTGGAAACGGGCACGTCGCGCGCAGTTGCCATGGCGTCCGTGACACGTCGTCCCGCAAATGCCGACGCAAGGGCCGACATGGACATCGACCTGCAAACCTTGCCGCCGCAATCGCCCACAGCAATCGTGACGCAACTAACGGTCTGAGGCGCGAAGCATCAGCAAAATCGCCTCTGCCCAAGCATCGTCGAGAGTCTCTGCCAATTTAAAAGGCGCCATCATCCCGCCGACGGATCCGCCAAAAAGCGGCTCCTTGAAGAGGGCACTAAACCGAATCCAGTCGATTCAACGCCCTCATCCCCTCACTTCGTAGCAGCAACAACAAACGCATCCGATCGATCGGGCAGCGTCAGCGCCGCGAGCACTTGTCCGTTGGCAAAGAACACGACCCCCGTAACGGTTGCGCCCGGATAAACACAAGGCGCGCCTCCAAACGTAATCGCGGCATCCAGAAAATACTTGTTCCCATGAGGCGTTGCCGTCCCGCTGAACGTGCAGCCGCTCGCTCCCGAACCTTTGATCGCGCCGTCCTGACCGATCGCGAACGTGGTCGTCTCACTGCCCTTGATCGATCCCGCCGCGCCCGAATAACTCCCCGCGACCGCCGACAGCGCGATCGCGCGCTCATACGTGCCGTCGTAAAGCAGATTGAACTTGAAGCTGTTCTGCTTCGCGGCGCTCGTATAGATCACGCCCTGGACACTGTTCTTCTCGTTGTAGCCCGCGAGGACAGGCGTATCGCTCGCGCTCTTGCCGGTGATGTCGAAGGTACGCGCGTTGTCGGATTGAAACGCGCCATGAGATGCGGACGCCGTGCCTTGCACCAACCCGAATGCGTTGGTCGTCGTGTTGGCATACACGAAATAGTAAACACCTGTATCGAGCACAACGCCGCCGACAACGTTGCCGTTTACATCGGTTCCCGAATAAAGGCCTTGGGCGGTGTTTGCCTCGGGCGCGCTGGGCGTGCTGTCCGAGCCACCGCCTCCACCTCCGCCGCATCCGGCCAAAGCGATCGAAAGTGCAGATACCGCGACGACGAATTTCATGTTTGTTCTGGTGTTTTGACTTGCGCTCGCGGCAAGGGAAATTAAAAAAGCCAACCTGGGTTGCGAAACGATCCGGAAGCCGCAAAAACGGCCGCGTGTTCTAGCAACGGCCACGAAAGCGAATCGGCGCTCTCACTGACTTAACGGCACCGAGGATTACAACTTGAGGTCGACGTTTCCAATCCGATGCCCTGAAGCGTTACCACCGATGCCTCAACCCGACGACGGCCGAGACTTGCGTCTTCGTCGTCGACGGCGACAGCGTGTAGATCTGCGCGTAAGGCGCGTCCTTCGCCGCATGCTGATAGATGCCGACAAGGAACAGGTCCGTGCGCTTGCTGAGGAAGTAGTTCGCGCCCGCATTCACCTGATGCCAAGCGGGAGACGTGTCCTGCGGATGGTACTGGCCGGTCGTGTAGATATACGCCGCGCCGAGCAGCAGGTCGGGCAAGACATAGTCCGTCAAGGAGATTTCGAAGTTCTGCAGCGTCAATCGCGACTCGTCCAGATAGTCGAAGCGCGCGTTCGTATAGAGGAACGACGCGCTCGCCGATCCGAACGCGTAAGCGCCGCCCGCGCCGTACATCGTTTGTCTGCGCACGCCCGAGCCCGTCGCCGGGTTGGTGATGAAGGGCGACGTGAATCCATAATCGCCGACCACTGCGCCGTTCGGGTTGTTCGGATCGTTCGGCTCGTTGACGAGCAGGAACGCGGCGCCCAGTGACAACGGACCTCTGCGGTACTGCACCGCCGCGCTGTACGCGTTGTTGTCGGAAAAGCCGCCCGCGCGATTCGAGAAGCCATACAGCGCTTCCGCCTGAAAGCCGCCGTAGTCGATCGTCTTGTACTGCACCGCGTTGTTGATGCGGAAGGTATCGAACACGTTGTCGCTGTCGCCGATATGCGCGCCATACGCCGCGAACTGGCACGCCGATTCGAACATGCACAGCGTGACTGCCTCGTCGTACTGACGCCCGAACGTGATCGTGCCGAGCGTGTTCGACGATAACCCGACGAACGCCTGCCGCCCGAACTCGCGTCCTCCCTGCGACAGCGTGCCGTTGCCGATGTTGTAGCCGCTCTCCAGCGTGAAGATCGCCTTCACGCCGCCGCCCAGATCCTCGGTGCCCTTCATGCCCCAGCGCGGCGTCTGCATCGGACCGCTCGCGAACTGCCAGGTCGAATGCCCCTGCTTGTCCGCGCCGCGCTGGTTGTTCGCATAGACGATGCCTGTCGAAACCAGTCCATAGAGCGTTACGGTGCTCTGGGCAAACGCGCTCTGGACGCACAGCGCGCTTGCGGCGATGACCAACAAACGTCGTTTCATGGCTTTCCTGTCGTATGAGTTTGAACGGAAACATCTCGATCGATAAGGATGACGAATCAACCTCCTTGAAGCCCGGCGTTCGCCTTTCACGGACATCGGCAACAGCGATTCGTCCCGGTTGCGACAGATTCTTGCGGAACAAAAAACGCGCGGGATAGCACCGAATTTGGCCACCAGCGAGCGAATTTTTAGCGCGCATGCGCTGCGCATCCGTGCGCGCTGCGTACGCTTTTCATCGCCTTCGGATCGCCGGGTATACCCACCCCGATCTAATTTCGGCATCACTCATCGCAAAAAATGATGCTATGCGGGGACACTTTTGGCTGCTGACAATGGGATCACTCGGCATCACCCGTCTGACGAAAGACAGTGGAAAAGGGGAGCCCATGCAGGAAACACCGGAGACGAAAATGGCAATGATCGAAAACGCGGGAAGGCGGCGCATGTTGCGCGCGTTCACCGCGGGTGCGTTGGCGACGAGCGGCGGCCTGCTGTCGGTGCGAGCGTTCGCCGGCGGACTCGCGACCGTGAACATGCAGCTCGGCTGGGTGCCGGGCGGCAATCAGGTCGGTGAGGTGGTGGCCAGGCGCCTCGGCTACTACGAGAAGGAAGGCATCGACTTTCATATCCAGCCGGGCGGCCCGAACATCGACGGCGTCGCGATCGTCGCGTCCGGGCGCTTTCAGGCGGGCGAGATTTCATCGAGTCCATCGATCATGCTGGCCGTGTCGGAAGGGCTGCCCATCAAGTGCATCGCGGTCGGGCTCCAGCAACATCCGTATACGTTCTTCTCGCTGAAGAAGGCGCCGATCCGCTCGCCGCAGGACATGATCGGCAAGCGCATCGGCATTCAGTCGACGGGCATGGTGCTGCTGCGCGCGCTGCTCGCGAAACACAAGATCCCCGAGAGCCAGGTGAAGATCGTGCCGGTCGGCGCGGACATGATGCCGCTCGTCGCCGGTCAGGTCGATGCCGTCACCGGCTGGCAGACCAACACCACGGCACTGAAGCCGCTCGGCGCGGATCGCGTGGACTTGCGTCTGTGGGACACCGGCGTGCGCCTCTACGCGCTGCCGTACTACGCGACGACGTCGAGCCTGAAGGAGCATCCGGAAGTCGTCGCGGGATTTCTTCGTGCCACCGCGCGCGGCTGGATGTACGCCAACCAGAATCGCGATCAGGCCGTCGACATGCTGGTGAAGGATTATCCGAACCTGAATCGCGCGGATGAGCGCGTCGCGATCGATTCGCTGATGAGCTACGCATTCAACCAGACCACGCAGACGCAGGGCTGGGGCGCGATGGACGCGGGCGTCTGGGAAGAACAGATCGCGATGTACGGCCAGCTCGGCCAGTTTCGCGCGGGACAACCCAAAGTCGACGACGTCATGACGATGGACGTGCTCAAGGCCACTCACTCCTCTCGCCTGAAGGTGTAACCCATGCATGCTGCCACTTTGAATCCGCCGCGCGCGGAGCGGGCTAGCTCGCACTTCGCGTTGCCGCGAGACATCGATTGCGCGATCAGTTGCCGCGACATCAACGTGCGCTTTTTCACCGACCGCCGCAGCGTTACCGCGATCGAGGGTCTCAGCCTCGATATCGCGGAGGGCGAATTCCTCACGCTGCTCGGGCCGTCGGGCTGCGGCAAGTCGACGTTTCTGCGCGTGGTCGCCGATCTCGTGAAGCCGAGCCGCGGCAGCATCAGCGTGCTTGGTTCGCCGCCGCAAGCCGCGCGCGAGCGGCGCGATATCGGCTTCGTGTTTCAGGACGCGGCATTGTTGCCGTGGCGCACCGCGATCCAGAACGTCGAGCTGCCGCTCGAAGTCGCGCACGGCAAGGCACGCGCCGGCCGCGCGACGCCGCGCGAGCTGCTCGAACTCGTCGGTCTGAAAGGCCGCGAGGATGCGTTTCCACATGAGATGTCGGGCGGCATGCGCCAGCGCGTCGCGATTGCGCGTGCGCTCGTCTGCGATCCGAAAGTGCTGCTGATGGACGAGCCCTTCGGCGCGCTCGACGAAATCACGCGCGACCGCCTCAACGAAGAACTGCGCCGCGTCTGGAAGGAGCTCGGCCTGACGACGCTCTTCGTCACCCACAGCATCTACGAGGCCGCGTTCCTCGGTCAGCGCGTGCTCATGCTCGCGGCGAACCCTGGACGCGTGAAGGAAATCGTGCCGGTGGACCTGCCCGAGGACCGCACGCTCGATATCCGCGAGACGCGCGAATTCGTCGAACTCACCGCGCATCTGCGCCGCGTACTGGAGACTTGCTGATGGCTACGTCCGAAATGAACCTGAACGTGCCGGCCAGCATGCCGGACGCGGAATCGCTGGCGTGGCGCGCGCGCCGTCGCCAGCAGTTGTGGCGCGCCCGCATGCTGCCGGCGCTCGGTGTCGCGAGCCTGATCTTCGCGTGGTGGGCGGTGGTCGCGGGCTTTCATGTGAAGCCGTTCATCGCGCCTTCGCCGGCGCTCGTGTTCGAGACGCTCTTCGCCAAGAGCGACGTGCTGCTGCAGAACCTCGTGCCGACTGCGATCGAAGCCTCGCTCGGCTTTGTGCTCGGCAATCTCGTGGCCATCGTGCTCGCGACGATCTTCGTGCACAACAAGACGCTGCAGGACATCTTCTATCCGGTCGCGGTGATGATCAATTCGATTCCGGTGGTCGCGAAGGCGCCGATCCTCGTGCTCATCATGGGCAATGGGCTGGAGCCGAAGATCACGATTGCGGCGATCGTCTGCTTCTTCCCGACGCTCGTGAACATGGTGCGCGGTCTCGAAGCGGTCAATCCGCAGTCGATGGAACTGATGCACGTGCTCTCCGCCAGCAAGCGCGAAATCTTCTTCAAGCTGAGGCTCTACGCATCGCTGCCGTATCTGTTCTCCGCGCTGCGCATCGCGGCGTCGATGTCGGTGATCGGCGCGGTCGTGGGCGAGTGGATCGGTGCGACCGAAGGCATCGGCGCGATGATCATTCAGGCGACCTATGCCTTCGACTCGGCGCTGCTCTATACGGCGATCATCATGAGCGCCGTTCTCTCGGGCTTCTTTTTTCTCATGATCGCGGCGCTCGAGCGCTGGCTCGTCAAGTGGCAGCCGGAAGGCGTCCGCTGAATCCGACGCGACACGAACCATCAACACAGGAGACGAAATGAATACGATCAGCGACTGGATTCAGGAACCCGCACGCGATGTGCGCGTGGCGGCGCAAGCAAACGTCGTCGTGGTCGGCGGCGGCCCGGCGGGCTTGTCGGCGGCGATCGCGGCCGCACGCAACGGCGCGGAAGTGATACTGCTCGAACGCTACAACCATCTGGGCGGTCTCGCATCGGGCGGCATGGTGCTCGTGCTCGACGACATGTGGGACAACCATCTGAATGAGATCTCGGTGCGCGGCACCTGCATGACGTTCATCGAGCGCATGGCCGCACGCAAGCTCGCCTATTTCCCGCGTGCCGACGAATGGGGCGACGATCCGGCGGCGTATCGCAAGTGGGGCCGCTGGGGCACGTTCGATTTTCATAGCCAGAAGAACCCGCATCCGGTGTGCTTCGCCGCGGCCTTCGATCCCGATGCGATGAAGCGCGTCGCGCTCGAAATGGTCGAGTCGCTCGGCATCAAGCTGCGGCTGCATTCGTGGTTCTCGCGCACGCTGGTCGAGGAAGGCAAGGTCAAGGGCGTGATCTGCGAGACCAAGAGCGGGCGCGAAGCGATTCTCGCCGATGTCGTCATCGACGCGACGGGCGATCTCGACGTCGCGGCGTCGGCGGGCGTGCCGCATGTCGGCGGCAGCTACATCACGACGACGGTGTTTCGTCTCGGCGGCGTCGATACCGAAGCCGCCGAGCGCTTCGAAGCAGAGGAGCCGGAAGCGTTCGCCGCGCTCGATCGCCAGATCAAGCGGATTCTCGGCGGCTCGTGGGGCTACTGGTGGCTCAAGACGCCGCTGCCGGGCGTCGTGTGGTGCAACTGCCCGCACATGGCCGGTCTCGATGGCCTGAAGCCCGAGGACCTGACGCGTGCCGAGATGCAGGGACGCAGCCACATTCACGCGGTCGTCGAATTCGTGCGCGAGAAGCTGCCGGGCTTCGAGCAATGCTACGTGATCGATGTCGCGCCGCAGACCGGCGTGCGTCAGACGCGCCTGTTGCAGGGCGAATACGTAATGACGAAGGAAGACCTCGCGCAGCGCACGCGCTTCACCGACAGCATCGCGCGTGGACGCGACTACTACATGCCGTATCGCGTGCTGTTGCCGAAGGAGATCGACAACCTGCTCGTCGCGGGCCGTCATTACTCGGCGACGTCGCAGGCGCAGAAGATGTCGCGCGAAATTCCGCCGTGCATGGCGATGGGCGAAGCCGCGGGCGTCGCGGCGGCGCTCGCGCTGAACGCAGGCGTCACCGTGCGCGACGTCGATGTATCCGCGCTGCAGAAGACGCTGCGCACGCAGGGCGCGGACCCGGGCGACCAGAGCGGGCGCAACGCGGACGTCCCGGCGCTCGCGCGGCATATCGATGCGAGGGAAGCGGCATGAGCAACACGGAGAACAAGATGAAAAAGAACGATCTTCCATTGACCGGCGTGCGCGTGATCGATCTCACGCAAGTGATGATGGGCCCCGTCTGCACGCAGATGCTCGCCGACTACGGCGCCGATGTCGTCAAGATCGAACGGCACGGTGCGGGCGATCTGAGCCGCTCGACTTTCGAGCCGGTCGCGGGCGCGGACAATCCGATCTTCTGCAGCCTGAATCGCAACAAGCGCAGCGTCGCGCTCGATCTGCGCGATGCATCGCAGATGGAAGCGTTGAAGGCGCTGATCGCGGAAGCGGACGTCGTCGTGAACAACTTCCGCGCGGGCGTGATGGATCGTCTGGGTCTCGGCTACGAAGCCTGCCGCGCGCTGAATCCGCGCATTATCTACGCGGTCGGCACGGGTTTCGGCGAGACGGGACCGTATGCGCACAAGGGCGGGCAGGACGTGCTCGCGCAGGCGATGAGCGGCGTGATGGCGCGCCGCGCCGACGACTCGCTGCCTGTCTCCGTCTATCCGACGGCGCTCGCGGATTACTCGGCGGGCATGCACATGGTGCAGGGCATTCTGCTCGCGCTCTTGCATCGGGAGCGCACGGGCGAGGGGCAGAAGGTCAACGTGTCGCTCTACAACTCGATGCTCGCGATGCAGATGCAGGAAGCCGCGATGATCATGATGGCGGACTCCGAAGTGAACTGGGCCGCGATGCCGCTCTCCGGCGTGTTCGAGACGACGACGGGCCCGCTCGTGCTCGTCGGCGCGTTCAAGGCGAATCCGTTGCGCGACATCTGCGCGGCGCTGGAAATCGACGACATGTCCGCCGATGCGCGCTTCTGCAACCTGAATCAGCAGTTCGCACACAAGGCCGAATTGCAGCGCACCTTCCGCGAACGGTTCGCGAGCAACAGCCGCGAGCACTGGCTCGCGCGGCTCGAAGAACAGGACCTTCTGTGCGCGCCGGTGCGCGATCTGCGCGAGGCGCTCGTCGATCCGCAGACGCTGCATAACCGGCTCGTCATCGAAGGCGACGGAGAAGGGCAGCCGGTGCGCCTGATCGGCAGCCCGATCGAGCTGTCGAACGCGCCTGTCGCGCTGCGCCGCGCACCGCCACGCCTCGGCCAGCACACGGCCGAAGTGCTCGGCCTCACGACGACGGAGGCCGTATGAGCGTGCGCCTCGTCATCGATCGGCACGTGGCCACCGTGACGCTCGCGCGTCCGGAAGCGCTCAACGCCGTCGATCTGGAAACCGAAGCCGAACTGCAACGCATCTGGAGCGAGCTCGAGCATAACCGCGACGTGCGTGTCGTCGTGCTGACGGGCGAAGGCGAGCGCGCGTTCTGCGTCGGCGCGGATCTCAAGAATCCCGCGATGAGCGGCCTCGAATACTGGGCCGCGCCGCGCCCCGGCGGCTTCGGCGGCATCGCGCTGCGCGAGACGCTGAATGTGCCGGTGATCGCGCGCGTGAACGGTTACGCGCTCGGCGGCGGCTTCGAGATGGTGCTCGGCTGCGATCTCGTGATCGCGTGCGAGGAAGCGAGCTTCGGCTTGCCCGAGGCGCTCGTCGGCCGCATGCCGCTCGACGGCGGCATGACCTTGCTGCAACGGCAGATTCCGTATCGTCAGGCGATGGCGATGCTCATGACGGGACGCCGCATTTCCGCGCACGAAGCGCGGGAGATGGGCCTCATCAACGAGGTCGTCGCGCGAGCGGAGCTGGACGCAACCGTCGATCGATGGGTCGATGCGGTGCTCGCGTGCGCGCCGTTGTCGGTGCAGGCGATCAAGCAGGTCGTGCGCCGCACGTCGACGTTGTCCGCGAGCGAGGCGCAGGCGCTCAGGCTCCCCGCGCTCGTCAGCGCGCTGCAGTCCGAGGACGCGCACGAAGGCGTGCGTGCGTTCCAGGAAAAGCGCAAGCCGCAATGGAGGGGACGCTGATGGCCTATGTGATCGGGTCGCCGTGCATCGACGTGAAGGACGGCGCATGCGTGCAGTGCTGTCCGGTCGATTGCATCTACGAAGGCGGGCGCACGCTCTACATCCATCCTGAGGAATGCATCAATTGCGGCGTATGCGTCTCAGTGTGCCCGACCGAGGCGATCTATCACGAGGAAGAACTGCCGCGCGAGCAAGCCGCGTTCGCGGCGGTTAACCGCGCCTTCTTCGACGCGAACGTGAGCGCGCTCGGTTCGCCGGGTGGCGCATCGGACGTCGGCAGGGTAGCCTTCGATCACCCCGTGGTCGCGTCGTGGCCGCGAAGCAGCGTGACGGTGAAGGACTGAGGGCAAACGATGCACGCGAACGTTCTGAAGTATTTCGTCGAGGTCGCGCGGTGCGGATCGATCCGCAAGGCCGCGCAGAACCTCTATGTCGCATCGAGCGCGGTGAACCGGCAGATACTCAAGCTCGAATCCGAGATGGGCACCGAGCTCTTCGACCGGCTTCCCAACGGCATCCGTCTGAACGCGGCGGGCGAGCGCGTCCTGCAACACATTCGCGGCACGCTGAACGATTTCCACCTCATGCGCAGCGAGCTCGACGAACTGAAGGGCGATCGCAAAGGCCACGTGTCCGTGGTGGCGATGGATTCGCTGTTCGTCGATTTTCTGCCGGCGACGGTCGAGGAATTCTCGGACGCGTATCCGGCCGTCACGTACTCGATCGCCGCCGTGCCGCCACACGATGTCCCGCCGCGCGTGCTGACCGGCGAGTACGACGTCGGCATCACGTACATCACGAAGCTGCCCGCCGGGCTCGATGTCGTGACGGAAGTGCCCTTGCCGCCGGGCGTCGTGATGGCGTCGTCGCATCCGCTCGCGAAGCGCGAGCGCGTGACCTTCGACGAATGCCGCCATCACGCGTTTCTGCGCCTCGAAGGCCGCTCGCCGATCCAGGGCGCCATGAGCAGCGAGTTCCCCGCGTTCTGGGAATTGCTGCAGCCGAGCGTCACCTGCAACTCGACGACGCTGCTCAAGCGTCTGATCGCATCCGGGCGCGGCATATCGTTCTTCTCGAAGCTCGCGTTCCTCGACGAGCTGTCGCGCGGCGACGTCGTGTGGCGGCCGATCGACGATGAGAACATCAACGAGCTGACGGTCGGCATCATCGTTCCGAGCCAGCGCGCGCTGCCGCATGTGACGGGCGAATTCATCGAGCGGATGGTGCGCAGGCTGAAGCATGTCGAGCTGACCTTGCGGGAGTTTTGAGTTGCTCCCGCGTCTTCCTCAGTTGCTTTTGCCCAGATCACGCAGGCGCTTGCCGGCCATCAGATCGTTGCCCAGTTTCTCGAGCGAGACACCGCGCGTTTCGGGTACGTAGACGAACACGACGATCCCGAAGACGACGTTTAGGATGGCATACAGAACGAAGGTATTCGCTTCGCCGACCGTCGACAACAAGCTGAGAAACGTGGCGGCGACCGCCATGTTGGCGACCCAGTTGACCAGCGTCGAAACGGCGATGCCGAAGTCGCGACCCTGCTGGGGTTGAATTTCCGAGCAGAGAATCCATACGAGCGGACCAGCGGACATCGCAAAGCCGGCGATGAAAAGCAGGAGCGCCGCAACCGCCAGAACCTGAGCCGTGAGGCCCGCCACGCCGATATGCAGGAGAACCCCGAGCGAGCACATGCCGATTGCCATGACCGCGCATCCCGCATAGAGAATCGGCTTGCGGCCCCAGCGATCGACGAAGGCGATCGCGCCGAATGTCGCCACGACGTTGACGAGGCCGACGATGACCGTCGCCCACAATTGCTGCTCGTGCGTCGCGAACCCGGCCAGCTCGAAGATACGCGGTGCGTAGTACATCACGACATTGATGCCGGTGAGCTGCTGGAAGACTTGCAGCACGACGCCCAGAAACACCGAACGGCGAAAGTTCATGTTCTTGCGCAGCAGGCTCCATCCTCGCTGCGGACGCGTGCTGTCTTCGCTGACTTGTTCGAGCTCGGCTTCGACGTCGGCCGGATTCGTGTAGAGGCGCTGCAGCACGGCGCGCGCTTCCGCGGCGCGATTGCGTTGAAGCAACCAGCGCGGACTGTCGGGAAGCGCGAGGACGCCTGCCAGGAAGAACGCGGCGGGGATCGCGATCACGCCCAGCATCCAGCGCCAGTCGGCCACGTAGGACAGCCCGATATTCGACAGAAACGCTGCCAGAATCCCGACGGTAATCATCAGCTGATACGTGGAGATCATCGCGCCGCGCACCTGCCGTGGCGCGACTTCCGAGAGGTACAGCGGCGCCGTGAAGGACGCCATGCCGACCGCGAGGCCGAGTATCAGCCGTGCGCCGATCAGATGAGCGGGACTGCCCGCGAATCCCGACCAGAGCGATCCCGCGATGAAGAGGATCGCCGCCAGCACGAGCGCATAGCGGCGTCCGAGGCGCCACGACAGCCAGCCCGCACCCAGTGCGCCGATCGCCGCGCCGACCATCATCGAACTGACGATCCATTCCTGCGCGCGATCATTCAGGACGAAATGCTTCGCGATGAACGGCAGCGCGCCCGAGATCACGCCGATATCGAGGCCAAACAGCAGACCGGCAAGCGCTGCCATGAGGCAGACGAAGAGACCATAGCGTCGGGACCTCGAGTGTGTCGGGACGGTGCTATCGGCGAGCGTGCTCATTTGGGGTGTCTCCAGGTTGTTCTTCATACTCGATTTCGGTTGCGGCGGGCGGCGTCGCCGGTCGTTCCCATCTGCATCCATGATCGAACACGAGAATTAGCGCGTGATGAGGGCATGCCGAAGGCGGGCCGCCACGCGATCGAGCGGCAGCGCGCACCTTTGCGCGATTTCGCCATTCCGATTCGAAAATAGTCTGATTAATTTTTTTGAAAAAAGACGCTTGACGATATCGAAATTGGTCCGCATAATTCGCCTCCCGTTGAATGACGGCGCGCAAGAAAGCAAGCGAAAGCAGGTAACCCGCGAAGCAAATTCTTGGCGCAATGCTCTTTAAAAACTAACAGCCGATAAGTGTGGGCGCTTGATAGCGAGTGCGGTTTCAGTCCTTTGGGCTGGGACAACAAGCAAAAGTATCAAGAGTCTCACACGAAGTATCAGAGGAAGGTTTTTCATCTTTGGATGAACAATCATCGTCAGAACGTTGAGTGAGCGACCGGTTTCTAACGGAACCGAAAAACA
>Ga0160452_100146_pt1 | contig 84191 bp, 77 predicted proteins | sample HID1971I_E6MG_FD_108230 | JGI IMG/M metagenome (GOLD analysis project Ga0160452, IMG submission 108230) | Enriched millipede-associated microbial communities from UW Madison campus, WI, USA - HID1971I_E6 MG | ecosystem: Host-associated > Arthropoda: Insects > Digestive system > Unclassified ...
ATCCGATGCACCGTCTCCTTGCCCGCACGGATCGGCGGGTTGGTGAGAATGACCTGGAATCGCTCGTCGCGCACCGCTTCGTAGAGATCGCTCTGCAGGATGCGCACATTGGCAATCCCGTTGAGCTGCGCGTTCTCCGTGGCCAGCTCGATGGCGCGCTCGTTGATATCGATCATCGTCACGATCCCTGCGCGCGCGTGCACAGCGGCGCTCAGCCCGATCGGCCCATAGCCGCAGCCGACATCGAGCACCTGCGCATCAGGGGCGAAGTCCATCGTCTCGATCAGCAGACGGCTGCCGAAGTCGACGCCGCTTTTGGAGAATACGCCGCTATCGGTTACGAACCGATAACGTCTGCCTCTCAGTTCGGATTCATGAAGACGACGGTCATGCGCTCCGCCCGGCGTTTGCGTGTAATAATGTTCGGACATCCCAGCACCCTCGCTTTCCATCTCACGCATACAGCAAACCCCTTGAAGCCAAGGCTCCAAGGGGTTATGCCCCGTACGGTTAGATTACTTCACTTCTACAGAAGCGCCAGCAGCTTCGAGTTTTTCTTTGATGCCGTCTGCTTCTTCTTTGCCAACTTTTTCTTTGATTGGTTTTGGAGCGTTGTCGACCAGATCTTTTGCTTCTTTCAGACCCAGGCCAGTGATTTCGCGAACTGCTTTGATAACGTTGATTTTCGAAGCGCCAGCGTTGTTCAGGATGACGTCGAATTCAGTTTGCTCAGCAGCCGCTTCAACAGCGCCGCCGCCAACTACAGCTACAGGAGCAGCAGCAGTTACGCCGAATTCTTCTTCGATTGCTTTTACCAGATCATTCAGTTCAAGAACGTTCATGCCTTTAATTGCTTCCAGGATTTGCTCTTTGCTCATGAGATGAACCTCCATAGATTTATTATTTGTGTTGTTCAATAAGCCCGCCTAAGCGGTGCGTGTCGTACTTGAATCGCGAAGCATGCAATGCTTATGCGCCTTGTTGTTCTTGCTCTTGCTTTTCACCGACGGCTTTAACCGCAAGCGCGAAGTTGCGCATTGGCGCTTGAAGCACGCTGAGGAGCATGGACAGCAAGCCTTCGCGGGATGGCAGATCTGCCAGCGCTTTGATCTCTTCCACGCTGACGACTTGACCTTCGACGATACCGCCTTTCAGTTTCAGGGCATCGTTTTTCTTCGCGAATGTGTTGAGGATTTTTGCTGGAGCGACTGCATCTTCACTGCTGAATGCGATAGCAGTCGGACCTGTCAGCACCTCATCCAATCCGTTCAGTTCGGCCTTTTCTGTCGCGCGGCGGAGCAACGAGTTTTTCAGGACTTGGAACTCGATGCCGGCTTCGCGGAGTTCTTTGCGCAGTTCCGTCACTTGAGCTACGTTCAGACCGCGGTAATCAGCGATGACTGTGCTGGAGCTCTCGCGCAGCTTCACTACGATTTCATCAACCGCTTGCTGTTTGCTTGCGATAATTTTTGCGTTTGCCAAACTTTACACCTCCTATAAATAATCTGCATTCCGAGTGAGCCTGGCGTCTTTCTCCGAACATGAGAAAGGCCTTCGCCGCATAACCGCAAGCGAAGGCCATGATGGTTTATCACCCGCTCGCCCGTCATCGACGGAAGCGAAGAATAAACATTCTATCATAACACCTCGGTAGGAAATTAAGCCCGAAGGCACCTACTGTCTACGGCATGCATATTCAACTTTGGTATGCGAAACTCCCGATTAGCGGAAAATCGCTGTGTTGACGCGAGCGCTAGGGCCCATCGTCGAGGAGACCGCAATGTTTTTCAGGTATACACCCTTAGCCGCTGCAGGCTTGGCACGAACCAATGCTTCGACAAGCGAACGAAGGTTTTCGTTCAATTTGTCGGCATCGAAGGATACCTTGCCGATTGGCGCATGGATTTGACCTGCTTTGTCGAGACGGTACTCGATTTTACCGGCTTTGATCTCTTGCACCGCTTTGGAAACGTCAAACGTTACCGTACCGGCTTTCGGGTTAGGCATGAGGCCTTTACCGCCGAGAATACGACCGAGCTTACCGACTTCCGCCATCATGTCCGGTGTTGCCACGCAGACGTCGAATTCAAACCAGCCTTGCTGAATTTTGTTGATCATGTCGGCATCGCCAACATAATCCGCGCCAGCAGCTTCGGCTTCTTTCGCCTTGTCGCCTTTAGCGAAGACAAGGACGCGTTTGGTTTTGCCTGTACCATGCGGGAGTACAACGACACCGCGCACAGCCTGGTCTTGTTTCCGCGGGTCTACGCCCAGACGGACCGCAACTTCGACGGACTCGTCGAACTTCGCGGATGCTGCCTTCTTCACCAGTTCGATGGCTTCCAAAGGCTCGTAGCTTGCTTCGTTGTCGAACAGCTTAGCTGCTTCGACGTATTTCTTGCCGTGTTTTGCCATTTGAAATTCTCCTCCTTGTGTGGTGGTAGCGGAATATCCTCCTAACGGATGATCCTCCCACGAATCGCAGTCCCGTGTGGCCTGCGACGAGCGCCGACGAATTAGTCGACGATGTTGATGCCCATGCTGCGCGCTGTGCCTTCGACCATCAGCATTGCTGCTTCGACCGAACCGGCGTTCAGATCCGGCATTTTTTGCTCAGCGATCTCGCGTACTTTGTCGCGTTTCACTGTAGCGACCTTCTTTTTGTTCGGTTCGCCCGAACCTTTCTCAACCCCTGCTGCGATGCGGAGCAATACAGCCGCCGGCGGCGTTTTGGTTTCGAAGGTAAAGGAACGGTCCTCGAATACGGAGATAACAACAGGAATGATCAATCCCGCTTGGTCAGCCGTACGCGCGTTGAACTCTTTACAGAAGGCCATGATGTTCACACCCGCTTGTCCAAGTGCAGGACCGATCGGCGGCGCCGGATTCGCTTTCCCTGCAGGAACTTGCAGTTTCACCATCTTGATGACTTTCTTTGCCATGATAGTACACCTCCCTGCCCTAAGTTGTGGTCGAACGGGAACGAATTCCCTCCCACCATCGCCTATCCTTAGCGGATATGCGACTCCGGAAACCGGATATTATATCTTTTCCACCTGAGTGTAATCCAGCTCAAGCGGGGTTTCCCTACCAAACATGTTGACATGGACCTTGAGCTTGCTCTTGTCGATCAGGATCTCTTCGACCGTGCCGACAAAGTTAGCAAAAGGACCCACTTTGACCCGAACCGTCTCCTTGAGATCAAACTCAATCTTCGGCTTCGGCTCCTCCATGCCCATGTGCTTCAGGATCTGTTCCACTTCTTCGGGCAGCAAAGCCGTTGGCTTCGAGCCAGAACCGGTAGAGCCGACGAAGCCCGTCACACCTGGGGTATTACGAACAACGTACCACGAATCATCCGTCTGGATCATCTCGACAAGCACGTAGCCAGGGTAAACCTTGCGTTGGACGGTTTTTTTCTTGCCATCCTTGTTTACCACTTCTTCTTCCATCGGCACCAGCACGCGGAAGATTTTGTCCTCCATGCCCATCGATTCCACACGTTTCTCGAGATTCGCCTTCACCTTGTTCTCATAACCGGAGTAAGTATGAACGACGTACCATCTCTTTTCCATGAACAAACCACCTTTGGATCCTTCTTAAACAATCAGTTCGACCAGTTCGGAGATCCCGATGTCAAGAAGCCAAAAGTAAATCGTCACCGCTATAATCGTTACCATAACAACGATCGTGTAGCTCGTCAACTCTTTACGGTTTGGCCAGCGGACTTTCTTAAGCTCCGCCCAGCTATCGGCAAAGAAGGCAAATGTTGATCCGAAGCCTTGCTTCAATCTACCCAGAAAAGACACGTCCACACCTCCAGTTACTATCTAGTTTCGCGATGAGGAGTATGCTCGTTGCAAAACTTGCAAAACTTCTTCATCTCGATACGATCGGGGTGATTACGTTTGTTTTTGTTGGTCGTGTAGTTTCTTTGTTTGCAATTCGTACAAGCCAACGTGATAATAACACGCATTGCAGTACACCTCCCGGTCTGACCTAATAAAAAGCTTGGGTAATACATAAACGTTTATCTTGAATCTTAAAGCCATGTGTTACAATACGCGCATTTAGGCCTACCTGAAATACTTTAGCACATGGCCTGTAGCCATGTCAACGATAACCTTCGGCAAATGTCAAGCCCCCAGGCTGGATTATTTCGCCGATTCCGGGAGTAGCGCGGTCTACGCTTGCTTCATCTCCATACCAAATAGCAGACTGGTCGTCCGTCTCCCCATTATTTCCAAAGATTGCCGTTCATAATCCTCGTCAGGTGTGGTTCGCAGGACTTGGCTTCACCTGCCAAATAAAAAAAGACTCGCCTGCGAGCCTCGTGGGTGTTGCCTGTATGACGGGAGCCGCTCCTCCATCGCGGGCTTGCGGCTCAGCTCGGGACGTCCCGGACTTCCAGATAACGTTCGAGCTTGCGCTTGACGCGCTGCAATGCGTTGTCGATCGACTTGACGTGGCGATCCAGATCTACTGCGATCTCCTGATACGATCTTCCGTCTAGGTAGAGCATCAGCACCTTGCGCTCCAGGTCGCTCAGAATCTCGGCCATCTTGTCCTCGAGACCGACGAACTCCTCCTGGTTGATGATCAGCTCCTCCGGGTCGGAAACCCGAGATCCGCAGATCACGTCTAGCAGCGTACGGTCGGAGTCTTCATCGTAGATCGGCTTGTCCAGCGAGACATAAGAGTTAAGCGGGATATGCTTCTGCCGGGTCGCCGTCTTGATGGCGGTGATAATCTGCCTGGTGATGCACAGCTCGGCGAAAGCCTTGAAGGAAGCCAGCTTGTCCCCCTTGAAGTCGCGAATCGCCTTATATAGACCGATCATACCCTCCTGGACGATATCCTCGCGATCGGCGCCGATCAGGAAGTAGGAGCGAGCTTTGGCCCGGACGAAATTCTTGTACTTGTTGATCAAGTATTCCAAGGCTTCGCTGTCGCCTTCGCGCACGGCGTCGACGTTGTCCTCGTCCGTATTGCAGTCATAATCGTGCATACTCAATTCTTTGAGGTCGATGCTCACGAACTATCCCCCCGGCCTGCACGGCGTGCACTGCTTGAATTTCGTAGAAAACGATGTTCGGCGCTTGAAGAACAGCCTCTCAAAATACCGATCTTATCCATAAAACATAGGATCAGTATACATTATGTAACCTTGAGGCGTCAACAGAACAACTGCTCCTCTTCGGACGGGAGTGTAAGGACATCTCGACTCCTTGGCTCACTGGTTCACCGGCTCACGCATCCGGTTTGCCGCCCCGTCGCAGTCGCTCCAGCTGCGTCCGCACATCCAGACTGAGCTTATCGTCGAGCGGATTGCGCCGGGGCGGAGCGGCCTCGTCCGACTTGAGCCGCCGCTCCAGCTCCTTGCGATTCTGCCCCAGCTCGATGAGCAGCTCGCGCGCCGACAGCCGTAGCGCGCCCTTGCCGAAGGCGATATGCTGCTCGGCCATATCCGAGGTGGCGACGTAGATGTTGCGCCCCCGCTGCTTGAGCTCGCCGACGAGCCGCTCGACGACCTCGTCCGCCGTCTCCTTCTCCCGCGTATAGATGACCGTCAGGTTGTACTGCTTGTACGTGGCGCCGTGACCTGGGACCCGATGCGCATCGAAAATGACGATCACCTGCATGCCGGTGAAGCCCTGGTAATCGGCCAGCAGCTCCAGCAACCGGTCCCGCGCCTCCTCCAGCCCCAGCTCCTTGAGCCGCTCCAGCTCCGGCCAGGCGCCGATCATGTTGTAGCCGTCGACCAACAGCACATCCTGCCGTCGCATCCCTAGCCCTTGGCAGCCGAACCCGCTGCCCGCTGGCGGACGACTTCGTACATGAGCACGCCCGCCGCCACCGAAGCATTGAGCGAATTCAGCTTGCCGAGCATCGGCAGCTTGATGAGGAAGTCGCATTTTTCCCGAATCAGCCGGCCGATGCCCTTGCCTTCATTACCGATGACGATCGCCAGCGGCAGATCGAGATTGGACCGATACACATCCTGCTCGGCCGCGACATCGGTGCCGGCGATCCAGATTCCTTGTTTCTTGAGCAACTCGATCGTCTGCGCGAGATTGGTGACCCGTGCTACCGGCACATGCTCCACCGCGCCGGCCGACGTCTTGTACACCGTCGCGCCGAGCGACGCCGAGCGACGCTTGGGGATGATGACGCCGTGCGCGCCCGTGCACTCGGCAGTCCGCAGGATCGAGCCAAGATTATGCGGGTCCTCGATCTCGTCGAGCAGCAGCAGGAACGGCTCCTCGCCCTGCGCCCGCGCCTTCTCCAGCATCTCCTCGATCTCTGCGTACCGATAGGCCGCCGCCTGGGCGACGACGCCTTGATGCTGCACGCCTCCAGACATTTGATCCAGCTTGCGCTTGTCCGCGTACTGGATGATGACGCCGTGCTTTTTGGCTTCGGCTACGATCGGCAGGGTCAAGTTTTTTTGCGCGCTCTCGGCGATCCACAGCTTGTTGATCTCCCGCCCGGAGCGCAGCGCCTCCAGCACCGGATGCTTGCCGACGATCCATTCTTCCTGATGCTCAGTATCCATCCCGCGTCCCCTCCTCTTGTTGATCTTCCTGTCGTCCGGCCGCTTCGCCGTTCCATGCGTAAGCCAACAGCTGCTCCAGACGCTCCGTCCGACGCTGACAATACAGATATCCGATCAGGCATTCCAGCGACGTCGCATGCCGGTATTCCTGAACATCGGCATTTTTGGGGGGCGACCCCGACTTGGCATTGCGCCCCCGCCGCACGATATCGGCCTCTTCCTCGGTGAGCAACGGCTTCAGCCGCCGCAGCAGCGCGCACTGGGCCTTGGCCGATACGTAAGACACCGCCTTGGCGTGCAGATGATGCAGCTTGTGGTTCGGCTGAGAGAGCAGATACTGGCGGACCAGCAGCTCGAACACCGCATCGCCGATATAGGCCAGGACGACGGGATTCATCAGATGCGGCGGCTTCGCCGGCTCATGGAACCACAGGCCGTCCATCGATTCGCCTCCTGCGCGCGGCCCCGTCATTTGCGCCGCCAGCGGATGCCCTGCGGCGTATCCTCGAGGATGATGCCCGCATCCGCCAGCTGATCGCGCAGCTCGTCAGCGCGCGCCCAGTCCTTGGCCTTGCGCGCCGCGATCCGCTCCTCGATCAGCCGCTCCACCTCTTCGGCCGCCAGGCCGTCCGCCTCCTGCTCGATCGGCAGCAGGCCGAGCACGCGATCGAGCGTGCTCGTCAGCGCCAAGAGCGCCTCCAGATCCTGCGCCGAGACGACGTCCCGCTGCAGATACTGATTCGCCTCGCTCACCAGCTCGAACCAGGCCGTGATTGCATCCGGCGTATTGAAGTCGTCGTTCATCTTGATCTGGAACGTCTCGCGGATCTGCTGGATGCGCTCGCTCAGCTCCGGCTTGGGCCCCGGCAGCGGACGATCCGATTCGACCTGCATCGCCTGTAGCCGGTGCTGCAGATTATCGCGGCAGTTGCGGATCCGCTCGACGCTGTTCTCGGCCTGCTTGATCGTCTCGCTGCTGAAGTTGAGTGGGCTGCGATAGTGCGTCGACAGCATGAAGTAGCGGATTGCCTCCGGCTTCGTCTGCTTGAGCAGCTCATGGACGGTGATGCCGTTGCCAAGCGACTTGGACATCTTCTCGTTGTTGATATGGATATAGCCGTTATGCATCCAGTACTTCGCCAGCGGTCGACCGGTCAGCGCCTCCGACTGCGCCGCCTCGCACTCGTGATGCGGGAATTGCAGGTCATGTCCGCCGCCGTGGATGTCGAGCGTATCGCCGAGGTACTTGCGCGCCATCGCCGAGCACTCGATATGCCAGCCCGGACGCCCCGGCCCCCATGGGCTCTTCCAGTAGATCTCGCCTGGCTTGGCGCCCTTCCACAGCACGAAGTCCCGGGCATCCTCCTTACGCTCGTCGATCCCGATACGGATGCCGAGCTGCAGCTCCTCGAGATTCTGATGCGAGAGCTGGCCGTAATCGGCGAAGCGAGCGGTGCGGAAGTACACATCGCCCTCGCTGGCGTAGGCGAAGTCCTTGTCGACCAGACCGCCGATAAAGTCCACGATCTCGTCGATATGCTCCGTCACGCGTGGATTAAGCGTCGCCTTGCGCACGCCGAGCGCTTCGATGTCGCGATTGAAGGCGTCGATGAACCGCTCGGCGACCTCAGGCACTGTTGTGCCGAGCTGCTCGGCCTTGCGGATCAGCTTGTCGTCGACATCGGTGAAGTTGACGATATAGTTCACTTCGTTGCCGACCGACTCCAGATAACGGCGCACGACGTCGAAAAAGATGACCGGCCGCGCATTGCCGATATGGATATAGTCATAGACGGTCGGACCGCAGACGTACATCTTCACTTTGCCCGGCTCCTGCGGCACGAAGGCCTCCCGTTGACGGGACAGCGTATTATAGATCATTACATTCATGGTCTTGTATTCCTCCCACTGCCTATCGGCTGCTTGCCCTCTTGCGGCGTCCCCGCTTGCTCACCCTCGCCTGCGGCCTGCGGCTCCGTCTGCCCGCCGACCCGCGCCAGCTCCTCTCGCAGCTGCTGGATCTCGGCCTGCATCTGCCGGAACATCTCGACGACCGGATCGGGCATCTGCGTATGATCGAGCCGATCCTTCACCCGCACGCCGTTGCGCTTGACGATCCGGCCGGGGATGCCGACGACGGTGCTGTTGTCCGGCACCTCGCTGAGCACGACCGAGTTGGCGCCGATATTCACATTGTCTCCTACGGTGAAGGAGCCCAGTACTTTGGCCCCCGACGAGATGACGACATTGTTGCCGATCGTCGGATGGCGCTTGCCGCGCTCCTTGCCGGTGCCGCCCAGCGTGACGCCCTGGTAGATGACGACATTCTCGCCGATCTCGCATGTCTCGCCGATGACGACGCCCATCCCGTGGTCGATGAACAGGCCGCGCCCGATCGTGGCTCCGGGATGGATCTCAATGCCGGTAAAGAATCGACTCACCTGAGAGATCCAACGCGCCAGCGTCGGCATGCCTCGACGATGGAAGGCGTGCGCGAGTCGATGCGCCCAGATCGCGTGAAGTCCCGAGTAGGTGAAGATGACCTCCCATGTATTGCGGGCTGCCGGATCATTGTCCAGCACCGCTTGTATATCCGATCGGATGTGACCCATCCTGCCCACCTCTTTAGCTAAATTAAAAGACGCCCCTGCAGCCTACGCTGCAGAGACGTCTCGACGCGGTCCCACTCTGCTTGGACAGACGCCCCAAGGCCATCGCGGCCGCGTCTATCCCCCTTGAATCGCCTGTAACGCAGGCCCGCGGCGCAGCCTACCCCTGTCTTCCGAGAGAGACAGGCTCGGTGCGCGGCTCCCAGGTGCATGTTCGGCCGGCGCAGATGAGCGACTCTCAGCCTGCGCCGGTACGGGATGCCCGCTCCTGCGCCGGTCGCTCTCTCTGGAATCTCGCGGTCGGCTTACTTCTCCTGTTCATAGCTGCTCTCGTATCGTTGACGCCGTGTATCTTTAACAGCGTTAATATCCGTTGCCCTAAAATTCGTACCCCTAGTATACTCTGAACCCTCGGGGATGACAAGGCGGCCAGCATGGCCGCTTCGAGGAAAGAGCTTCCGCTCCCCCATCGGCGTTCATCCGATTAGGCCAGTCGAGCGGCGATCCGCGCCCGTACCTTCTCTTGACCTAGCAATTGCAGCGTCATATTGAGATCCGGTCCGTGCGTCTGTCCGGTCACGGCCGCGCGGATCGGCATGAACAATTGCTTGCCCTTGGCGCCGGTCTCCTTTTGCACCGCCTTGATCATCGGCTTGACGCTGTCAGCCGTGAGCGGCCCCTCGGCGCTGTCCAGCTGAGCAGCGAACGCCGCCAGCACAGCGGGTACCTGCTCCTCCGTCAGCACGGCTGCCGCCTCCGCCTCATCCTCGATCTCGTCCTTGAAGAACAGCGTCGTCTGCGGGACAATCTCTGACACACAGGTCAGCTTCTCCTGATAGAGGGCGACCAGTTCGTCCGTCCAGGCGCGCTGCGTCTCGGTCAGCACCTCCGGCAGCCGGCCGGCGCGCTGCAGATACGGCAGCGCCAGCTCGGCGATCCGGGCAGGCTCCGCCTTCTTGATATATTCATTATTCATCCAGCTCAGCTTTTGTGTATCGAACACCGCCGTGCTCTTGGAGAGACGGGCAGCGTTGAAGATATCCACCAGCTCGCCGCGCGTGAAGATCTCCTGCTCGCCCTCCGGCGACCAGCCCAGCAGCGCGATGAAGTTGAAGAGCGCCTCCGGCAAATAGCCGAGCTCGTCGTACTGCTCGATGAACTGGATGATCGACTCGTCGCGCTTGCTCAGCTTTTTGCGCTGCTCATTGACGATCAGCGTCATATGGGCGAATACCGGCGGCTCCCAGCCGAACGCCTCATAGATCATCAGCTGGCGCGGCGTGTTGGAGATATGATCCTCGCCCCGCAGCACATGACTGATCCGCATCAGATAGTCGTCGATGACGACGGCGAAGTTGTACGTCGGGATGCCGTCCTTCTTGACGATGACGAAGTCGCCCATCTCCGCCGTGTCGAAGCGGATATCCCCCTTGACCATATCGTGGAAGGCATAGGTGCGGCCCTCCGGCACGCGGAAGCGGATGCTCGGCACCCGGCCCTCCGCCTCAAAGGCCTGCTGCTGCTCCGCCGTCAGATCGCGGTGCTTGCCCGAGTAGCGCGGCGTCTCGCCGCGCGCCGTCTGCTCCTCGCGCTCCTGCTCGAGCTCCTCCTCGGTGCAGTAGCAGCGATAGGCCAGCCCTTTCTCCAGCAGCTCCTCATAATGGTTGCGGTAGATGTCCAGCCGCTCCGTCTGGCGGTACGGCCCGTAGCCGCCGCCGATATCGATGCTCTCGTCCCAATCGACGCCGAGCCATTTCAGATAGTTCAATTGATTTTCTTCGCCGCCTGCGACATTACGCTTCAGGTCGGTATCCTCGATCCGAATGATGAACTTACCGCCCTGACTGCGCGCGAATAGATAATTAAATAAGGCCGTTCGGGCGTTGCCGATATGCAGATGCCCGGTCGGTGACGGCGCATAGCGCACGCGGACTTCCTGTGCCATAGTCATATTCCTCTCCTTCATGCCGCGCGCCCCGTCGGTGCTGGCGCGAGCTGCCCTTTATCTTTGCAAAATCATAGCACATCCCGAATCAGACAGACAACCGCTTGCGCAGCGATTCCCTCGCCGCGACCGGCGAAGCCGAGCCACTCAGTCGTCGTCGCCTTGACGTTCACCTGCGACGGCTCAGCCTCCAGCGCGCGCGCGATGACCTCGACCATCTGCGGGATGTAAGGCGCCATCTTCGGAGCTTGGGCGATTATCGTCGCATCCAGATTGCCCAGCTTATACCCTCTCTCGCGAATCAACGCCCAGACGTCGATCAGCAGCTTGAGGCTGTCCGCGTCTTTGTAGGCTTCGTCGGTATCGGGGAAATGCTTGCCGATATCGCCAAGCGCCAGCGCCCCCAACACCGCATCGCTAATCGCATGTAGCAGCACGTCGGCATCCGAATGACCCAGCAGTCCCCGCTCATAAGGAATCGTGACGCCGCCGATGATGCAGGGACGCCCCTCCGCCAGCTGATGCACATCGAATCCTTGTCCTACCCGTATCATAAGTCTAGTCTCCTCTCCCGCAGGGCTCGCCGATGCCTTGCGTCAGCAAGAACTCCGCATACGGCAGATCCTCCGGTGTCGTTATTTTGATATTGGTGTACTCGCCCTCCGCCACCGCGACCGGATCGCCGGCGCGCTCGACGACCATTGCGTCGTCCGTGCCGCTGAATCCGGCGTCTCGCGCCGCTTCATGAGCCGAGAGCAGCAGCTCATAGCGAAAAGCCTGCGGCGTCTGAATCGCCCACAAGCTCTTCCGATCCGGAGTGGCCGTGATCAGCCCGTCTCCGTCCACCTGTTTGATCGTATCCTTGACCGGTACGGCCAGCACCGCCGCGCCCAGCCGCTCGGCCGCATCGCAGCAGCGGCGCACCGCTGCTGCGCTGACGAGCGGACGGACGCCGTCATGCACCAGCACCCACGGCTGCGTCACGGCTTGGAGGCCGAGATAGACCGACTCCTGGCGGTCGACGCCGCCGGGTACGATGCGGACCAGCTTGTCCAGTCCGTACGACTGGATCCAGCCGCTGCAGCGCTCGACATCCTCCGAGCCGACGACCAGCACGATCTCCGCCACCTCAGGCATCGCCTGGAACAGCGCCAGCGAGCGCGCCAGGATCGGTCTGCCGCCGAGCGACAGATATTGCTTGCTCTCGGCCGTCCCCATGCGGGTGCCGCGGCCGGCCGCGACGACGACCGCCGCCCATGTATTATTCTGCATTGGATTGTCTGACCTGCCTTGCTCGTGGATTGGCTAGCTGCGCCATGACGCATAGGTCATGGCATCATTTGCTATCTCCATCATACAGGGAAGATCGCGTTTCATAAAGGGGCAATCGAATTCAAACCGCGTGCTTATGATATAATAGCGGCACCAGGATCAGCTATTGCGCACGCTCGAGCAGCTTCGGCTTGGCGAAGATCATCCGGCCGGCGGACGTCTGGAGCACGCTCGTCACCAACACTTCCATCGTCATGCCGATCGAGTCGCGCCCGCCTTCGACGACGATCATTGTCCCGTCATCCAGATAAGCGACGCCCTGGCCATGCTCCTTGCCGTCCTTGATGACCTGGACGACGATCTCTTCGCCGGGCAGGACGACCGGCTTGACCGCGTTGGCCAGATCGTTAATATTGAGCACCGAGACCCCTTGCAGCTCGCATACCTTGTTCAGATTAAAGTCATTGGTGACGACCTTGCCGCCCAGCACCTTGGCCAGCTTTACCAGCTTGCTGTCGACCTCGCCGATCTCCTCGAAGTCCCCTTCGTAGATCAGCACATGCACGTTCAGCTCCTTCTGGATTTTGTTGAGGATATCCAGACCGCGTCGACCGCGGTTGCGCTTGAGCAGATCCGACGAGTCGGCGATATGCTGCAGCTCCTCCAGGACGAACTCGGGGATGACCAGCGTCCCTTCGATGAACCCTGTCTTGCAGATGTCTGCGATCCGCCCATCGATGATCACGCTCGTATCGAGGATTTTGTGCTCCTCGAAGCGCGGCTGATCCGGCAGCGGCTCCTGCGGCGCCCGCGACGCCAGGAACGTCTCGTACGCGCCGACCAGCGTCTCGCGCTTCATCCAGCCGATCCTGAGTCCTACATACCCGAGGAATAACGTCAGGGCAGCCGGCAGCAGCAGCCAGGCGCCGCTGAGCTGCGACATCGCAGGGAACACCAGCGCAGCCACCGCCAGACCCGAGATCAGACCGGCGATGCCGGAGATCAGGTCGCCCATCGGCAGCTCGGCTGCTTGCTCGCTCGCCCGTTTCAACAGCCCCAAGATCGGTCCCGCCAGCAGCGTCGCGAGCAGCCATCCGCCCAGCGCGCCCGCCGCCAGACTCAAGTAATGCGTACCGGAGTATTCAGACATCGGGAGCAGTCCTTGCGAGCGCAGCAGAGCGCCGTGTATTTGTCGGTTTAACTCCGTGCCCAGCATGCCTCCTAAGATAAGACCAAGCAATTGAATCATTCGTTTCATCATCTTGATTCACACCTCCACTACCCAGTATGTTCCAGTTTTTCGCACCTTAAACAGGGCTATCCCTCTAACTTGAGACAGCTGCCTAGCCGCCGATTGCCAAAAAGAACTTTTGTATGCAACCGCTATATCGACTATAATGGGAAAGGAAAGCAAATCATGGAATGAGGTGGAACTGATGAGCGCCCCATCACTGGAGCAATTTCAGCAGCAGGTATCCGAATTGCTGCTTCGTCACCGGAGTTTGCTTGACGTTTTGTCGAAATACGGGCAAGCCGGCGCATCTGTCAACCGAGCCGTTACGAAAGCCGTAACCGAATGCGGCTGCGTCGAGCTGCACGCTCGCAAGCAGGACTTTCCTGAAGGACTGGCTTGGGAGGACGCCCACACGCAGTTGGAGAGCCATATGCATGGCGGGCTGTGCGAGCATTGCAAGGATGTGCTGAAGTCGGAGCTGGGCAAGCAGTTGTTCTACATGTCTGCCCTCTGCAATCTGCTCGAGGTCCAGCTCGAGGAAGTCGTCGATGCCGAGTCGCAGAAATGCTCTACGCTCGGACTGTTCAATCTCACATGATCCCGCGCCGCCTCCAGGCGACGCATGTTGCTTAGATGCTTAGTTTTTTAGGTGCTTAGTTCTTTAGGTGCTTAATTCTGAAGGCCGTCGACAAGACGGCTTTTTTAATTTACACGCCAGAATTTATAAGTTTCACATGTATAAATAGGCTTCTAAATCTCCGACAAAGCTCTTCGCGTCAGAGTTTTGCGAAGCAAAACTAGCTTCGTAAGCATTCGCTAAGGACGAAGAAGTCGCTTTTGCTTGGTTAATCACGTCCAACAAGTTATCCAGATGTGGACAAATACTTACTACAATCATCTGGCTGTTGAAAACTGCCGAAGAAGCACGGAATCGAATCTCCATTTACCCACAGGGTTATCCCCAATAACCACAGGTTTATCCACATAACTATCCCTTGTTATGCACAATTCGTGCACAACCTGTCCATAACCATCGATCGGATACACTTGGCAACCGAAAAATGCCCGCTGGATGCGCGAAGCTGAATTCGCGGCGATCCAAGCGGGCTGTCTGCATGATCTGGTTATCTTACCCGAAAACGACGTTCCGCATATCTCGAGACTAGCGGAGCGGCGCTAAGTCCGTACGCAATCGATAATGCCGCAACGACAATCGTGAATAGCCAAGGCGTCGGACCAAGCATCATCGTCACAAGAAAGCTGGCAGAAACAATACTATTCAGCAAAATGAAAAATGGATTTTTCGTATTCAACTCGGTTGTATAGGGCTGAAGCAAGTAATACAGGATCAAATGATGCACCGAGAAAAAAACGGTCAACGCCAGCGTCAGCACCCAAATAGCCGGCAGCAGGCTGGTAACTGTTCCTCCAGACACGATCAGCACGAACACACTCAGGACAGCAGCTAGCCACGTACCGATCAGAGCGTTCATCCTCAGCAGCCTGCCAAGGCGCAAACGAAAATGCTGACTTGCATCCTTGCGATAAAAAGAATAACGCATCATCGACATATCGCAATGATAAAAAAATACCTTGCATAGCTGGTCGCCCATCGTCAAATAGAACATCGCCAATAAAACAAACGGAACATACCGCTCGATGGTCGCCATATCCAGCGTGTCACCAAACAAAAGCGCTACGCACACCAATACGAGGCCAATGACGCCGATCGCCCCCAAGCGCTTGCGGAATGGCGCACGGATCAGACTGCTATGTCGCGCAATAAACACCTCTTGTATATAGGCATATCCTTGCTTTTGAGCGCCTCGCCCAACCATGTCATGTAACGGAAGCTCGCGGACCTCGTTAAGGTCGCTTTCTTTCGCCCGGATGCTTCTTTGTTGGGATTCCGCGATCATCTGCTCCACATTAAGCAACGGATCATCGTGCTTCGTCGCCGCTCGCACCGGAGCCGTGAAATCCGTCTTCCTCAGCAGTGCATACCCAGCGACTACTCCTGCAAGCAGCAGCGCTAACAGAACAGGCCATCCGAGCACAGCCGCGCCGAACAACGGCATCGCACGGAGCGATAGCAGAGGGAGGTAAGCCGCAGCAAGTGCAATAAGCATCACCAGTATAATGATTCCAGTCTTCTTCACCAGTATCGTCCCTTTCCGCCGGAAGAGGGCCAAGTGCAGCCATTCGGATACGACGCGCCATAGGGTCACAGCGCCGACCAGCAGCAAAGCCTGTATTGCGGTAATGCCCAGGCCGCCGCCAATGACCGTCATGGCCACCGCTTGATACAAAAAAAACGTCGTATACCTGTGTATGAGAACAGCTCGCATAAATCGTGTCGGCGCGATACGCATCAAACGAATCGCCGTATATTTCATCTTGCTTGGCTCCAGCACCTTAGCGCTCGACACCGCAGCCATCAACACCGTAATGCAAAAATACATATGCAGAAATAGAGCTCGCCGCTCACCGACAGCCCATTCGTCCGCCCATACATTCACGGGCAGCGCCAGCATCATTCCAATATATAAGAAGCTCTCTAACAATCCGCCGAGAATGAGTAAAACAACCGCCGCCACGCCAACGAACCGCTTCGTACGGACAGCAGCATACGCCCGATCGCTAACTTTGCCGCCAATCAGGGGCAATCGCTGAGCATAATAGATTAATCGGTTGGCCAGCGTTGTCGTCTGGAGCTGCCACATCAGGGCAATCGTTCTAAGCACGTCCGGCATCGTCTCGCCCCTTCCCGGTTGCGCTCCGCTCCAGTCCGTTTCCAGATGTGCCGGCTCCGCTTTCGGTCTCTTCGCTGAGCAGTTCGATCACCTGCTGTTCGACATCCGGATGATTCAGCAGCTCGGTAGAAACCCGCGATAGCTTGCCGCCGCTCAGCACGACCAACTCATCGCACAGATCTGCAGCTAGCTGCAAAATATGCGTGGAGAAGATCAATACATGATCGCCTTTCATCTCCCGCAGCAACTGCTTCATCTCCAAGGCTATAATGACATCAAACGAAGTCAGCGGCTCATCCAACAAGATGACGGGAGGCTTCATCAGCAGAAAGAGCAGCATCTGGAGTTTATTTTTCATGCCATGCGAATATTGCTTAATCAGCTTGTGCCGGTCTTCCTCGGCGATACGCATCATATCGAACAGCGCGCCTATATCGTCGCCCCGGCCGGCAATCGCTGCCTTGTTTACATCAACAAAGAAACGTATAAACTCATACCCTGTCAGAAACTCCGGCAACATCGGGAGTGAATACACATATCCGACATCGTCTGCCTGCAAATCCCGCTCTCGCTTGCCATCCACCAGCTTCATACTACCGCCATCCACCGGCATCTCTCCACCTAGACAATTAAACAAGGTCGTCTTTCCCGCCCCGTTGCGCCCGAGCAATCCATAGATCTTCCCCTGTTCAAAACGAAAATCCGCACCGACCAGGACATCTTTTTGACCAAAGCTTTTCGTCAGGTTCTGCAAAACAAGCTCCACTATTGCAAATCACGCTCCATATCATAATTGTCTTCACCCTAATCCTACCACATGCCACAGCGGCTTCCAACAACAGCTTGTTTATGACCCTATCCCATACTCGAAGCACGCTCATCCATGAAAAAACACCTGCACAATGTGCAGGTGTCGCTCCGTTCGCCGCTTCATGATTGGCAGCTACCCGGAACTTCCGCGCAGCGCTAGGCGCTGTTCTCCGAGTTGGCCGTCTCCTCATGTTCTACCGAAGCGCCGCGCCGCTTGCGCTTGCGTCCGGCAAGCCGGCGATCAACGTTTTTTTTTAGGCCGTACAAGGCGTAAGCTACGAGCGGGATAAAAACAATCTTGGACAGCTGATCCGGGAAAATCACGCCGAGCACGACCGCAACAGCGACGACCAGCGGGATAATCCAGATCGCGTTTTTCGGAATGCCGACTTTTTTGAAGTTAGGGTACTTGACCTTGCTCACCATCAGATACGACAGCAACATCGTGCTGAGCAGCAGCACCGATACCGGAATGTCCTGGTAGAACAACGCCAGCGTACAGAGCACGCCCCCGGCAGCCGGGATCGGCAACCCGATAAAATACCCCGGTGTTCCGGCTATCACGTTGAACCGGGCCAGCCGCAGCGCGCCGCAGATTGGGAACAGGGCCGTGATAATCCATGCCGCCGCCGGATTCAGCTCCTGGAACGCCACCACATACATAATAAATGCTGGGGCTACGCCAAAGGAGATGACATCCGACAGAGAATCCAGCTCCTTGCCGAACTCGCTCTGCACATTAAGCGCGCGAGCCACCTTGCCGTCTACGCCGTCGAGCAGCATCGCAATAATAACCATCATCGCCGCATATTCAGGTCGTTCGTTGAATACGAGAATAATCGCGACCACGCCTAAAAATAAATTGCCTATGGTAAAAAGATTCGGTATCGATTTTGCGATCATCTGTATCCACCTCATCTTTACTATGCCCATTTGCATTTCTTCCTACTTGTCGTCAAGCAAGCATAGGAATGCATTCTAATATTGTATGGCAATTAAATCTGCCTGTCAATCAATACCTGCTCTTGAATTCGTTTCAACCCTTCCTTGATAGCCCGCGCTCGGACCTCCCCGATGCCGTCCACCTCATCCAATTGCTCGATGCTGGCGCTCACGACCTCAGGCAAGCATTTGAAGCGATCCACCAGGTTGTGGATAATAATAATCGGCAAACGCGGAATTTTGTGCAACAGCCGATAGCCGCGCGGCAGCACCGCCTCATCGGCGATCGTGTTCGTATACGGGAAGCCCAGCAATCGTACGATATGATGCACATCGAGCAGTTCCTCGGAGCTCATCTTCTTCAGTCCGGTACGGATGTCGCGGATGCGATCGTCGCTGTTATCGCGCGCATAGTCCTTGAGCAGGAACCAGGCATCCTCCTCGACCCCGCCGACCAGCTCCTCCATCTGCATGCTGATCAAGCGCCCCTCCGTCCCCAGCTCGTTGACATAGCGCTTGATCTCCGTCTTGATCCGCAGCACCATCTCGACGCGCTGGATGACGCCGGCTACCTCCTGCAGCGTCACCAGCTCCTCGAATTCGGAGGCCGACAGATTCGTCAGGCTTTGGCTGAGCACGGCCTTGTATTTCTCGAGCGTCTGGATCGCTTGATTGGCCTTGGTCAGGATGACGCCCATCTCCTTGAGAGAGTAGCGCAGCTGGCCTTGATACAACGTGATGACGTTGCGGCGCTGGGAGATCGAGACGACCAGCTTGCCGGTCTGCTTGGCAACCCGTTCCGCAGTGCGATGCCGGATGCCCGTCTCCGACGACGGGATCGAGCTGTCCGGGATCAGCTGCGTATTGGCGAACAAGATGCGCCGCAGATCCTCGCTCAGGATGATCGCGCCGTCCATCTTCGCCAGCTCGTACAGGTAGTTGGGCGAGAAGTCGCAGTTGATGGAGAAGCCGCCATCGACGACCTCCATGACCTCCGGACTGTAGCCGACGACGATTAGCGCCCCTGTCTTAGCTCGCAGCACATTTTCCACGCCCTCGCGAAACGCAGTGCCGGGCGCCACCAGCTGCAGCAGTTGATTCGTAATGTCCTGTTGGTTTGATTCCTTCATAGGGCCTCCTCTAGCCAAGCGCTGCCGAGAGCGCTTCTGAGACGGTATTCACGCCGATGAGCTCGATCCCTTCGGGCGGCTTCCATCCTTTTAGACTTTTCTCCGGCATGATGACACGCCGGAATCCGAGCTTTTGCGCTTCCTTTACTCGCTGCTCCGCCCGGGAGACGGCCCGGACCTCCCCGGTCAGTCCGATCTCCCCGAAGGCGACGTCATACGGCCGGGTCGGCACATCGCGGAAGCTGGAGGCGAGCGAGATCGCTGCCGCCAGATCGACGGCCGGTTCATCGAGCTTGACGCCGCCGGCGACGTTCAGATAGGCGTCCTGATTTTGCAGGAACATCCCCATCCGCTTCTCCAGTACAGCGATGATGAGCGCCATCCGGTTATGATCGAGGCCAGTCGTCGTACGCCTTGGAGACGGAAAGTTGGTCGCCGTCACCAATGCCTGCAACTCGATCAGCATTGGCCGCGTACCTTCCATACTGGCTACGACCGTCGAGCCCGCCACCCCGAGCGGACGCTCGGAGAGGAACAGCTCCGATGGATTGGTCACCTCGCGGAGGCCTGTCTCCTCCATCTCGAAGATGCCGATTTCATTGGTCGAGCCAAAGCGGTTTTTGACGGCGCGCAGCAGCCGATACGTGTGATGACGTTCCCCTTCAAAGTAGAGCACGCAGTCTACCATATGCTCGAGCAGTCGCGGCCCCGCAATTGCTCCCTCTTTGGTCACATGGCCGACGAGCACCGTAGCGATGCCTTTGATCTTGGCGATCCGCATGAAGTGCGCGGTGCATTCCCTCACCTGGGCGACGCTGCCCGGAGCGGACTGGACGTTCGGCTCATAGACCGTCTGGATCGAGTCGATGACCAGGAAGTCTGGCTTGATCGATTCGATCGCATCGGCGATATGATCGAGGTTAGTCTCGCAGAGCACATAGAGCGTCTCCGTAAGAGCGCCCAATCGATCGGCGCGCAGCCGGGTCTGACGCACCGACTCCTCGCCCGACACATAGAGCACCGTCAGTCCCTTGGAAGCGAGCGCGTGCGAGGTTTGCAGCAGCAGCGTAGACTTGCCGATGCCGGGGTCGCCGCCGACCAGGATCAGCGAGCCTGGCACGACGCCACCGCCGAGGACACGATTTAGTTCCTCCAGCCGTGTCTCGATACGCGGCTCCTCCGCTCCTTCTATACGTATGATCGGAAGCGCTTTTTCTTTCGCATGAAGATTCGACAGGCCGATGCCTTGCGTTTTTGTCGCCGTTTCCTTCTCTTCGACCATCGTGTTCCAGGCCCCGCAGCCTGGACATTTGCCGTACCATTTGGGCGATTCGGTGCCACAATCCGTGCACACAAACTTAATTTTTATTTTAGCCATTGCAGGCTCCTTTGATGTGTCCGATTTACAGTAACGCTATATAGAAAGTGTACCATTATCTCCTTCATCGAGGAAGTCCCTGCCAAATGAGCTATTGGCTCAGCGCCGTTTGCTCCCGCTGCTCCCGCCGGGCGCATCAGCCGCCGAACGGATCGGTAAGCGCAACGTAAAGGTGCTACCGACGCCGCGTTGGCTGGCCAACGTCAGCGTACCGCCAAGCAGATGCGCCAGCTGCAGGCTGATCGAGAGCCCCAGTCCGGTGCCGCCGTATTTGCGTGTCGTCGCGCCGTCAGCCTGCTGGAACGCCTCGAAGATCTGCTGCTGCTTTTCCTCCTCGATGCCGATCCCTGTATCCTCGACGGCAAAGACGATCCAGCGCTGCGGCTCGGCGGACGCCGACGGTCGCTGCCCGCGACGGACCGCCTGATCGGCAGCAGATTGGAAGCCCCCATACCAGGCTGCATTGCTCCAGGAGAGGAAACGGCGCTTGGCGGCTCGCGGCGCGCCGTTCCCCTGCGGGGGCTCCGTATCGACGCTGACCCGCAGCCGCACGCCCCCTTCCTCGGTGAATTTGAAGGCATTAACGAGGAGGTTGCGGAGAATCTGATTGACCCGCAGCGCATCGATATGCAGTCCACTCGGCAGGTCATCGCCCAGCTCGACGTCGAATCGCAGCCCCTTCTGTTGGGCCAGTGCCATGAATTGATGCTGAGTCATCTGCAGCAGCTCATCCATCGCTACGTATTCGGCATGGATATCCATCTTGCCAGCCTCAACCTTGGAGAGATCGAGGATATCGTTGATCAGATGGAGCAGGTCATGACCGGCCGCATGGATAATATCGGCATAGTTGACCTCATCCTGCGTCTGCTTCTCATCGCTGTTTTCCTTCATCATCTGCGACAGCAGGATGATGCTGTTGAGCGGCGTCTTCAATTCATGAGACATGTTCGCCAGGAACTCGGATTTGTATCTCGACGCTTGCAGCAGCTCCTGCGCCTTCACCTCGAGCTCCCTCTTGGCGATCCGCAGCTCGCGCGTCTGCCTGCGCAGCAGCACGTTCATATTCCGCAGATCCTGGATTCGCTTGCGTTCCTTTTGGAAGTCGCGGATGATGAAGATGAAGAGACTGCTGAGGGCGATGCCGAGCGGATACGTGATGATACCGATCTCACGGATGAATGCCCCCGCCGGGATGACGCCAAGCAGCGCGATGTCGATAATGTTAAGCGTGTTAATGACCAGAATCGCGATCACGGCCTTCCGTCGATAGGACCAGCCGCGCCCCCGGAACCAGACGACCAGCGCCGCCCCAGCGATACCGAGGATGACCATGTTGGCAAAGCCTGCCCATGAGGCGGCATTAATGCCGAAGAACAATCGGCCGACGCCGATGCCTGCGCCGATCGCGAGCAGCGTCGCCGGCTGGCGGAAGACGAGCGTCGCGAACAGGATCGGGACGAAGCGCAAATCGAACAGCACCGTCTCTGTCAACTGCAGCCCGAACAGCATGGCCAGCCAGCCTGCGCAGATAAACAACAGCGGCACCATGCCCGCTTGCAGCCTGGACGAGACGCGGACGAACAAATATTTGTAAGCCAGGTTAAACATATAGCCTATCGTAATCAGCAAGCTGATGTTCGTCAGGAACGCTTTGTAAAACTGCAAGAAGCTCCTCCCTTCCAGCCGAGCCGAGATGTCCGGTCGCCATTACTATGTCCCCTCATTGTACACTATTCGTCTGGCCCTCTTCCACAGGCCCCTAGCCCCAACCGTTCCAGATCCCTCCCTATTTGGCCCGCTGATTCGCTGGTCTGCTGCCAGAGCAGGCGGCATACACTGGTCAATAGTGAAGCCAAGAGAGGTGAAGCACGGATGTTTACGCGGATCAACAAGCTGCAAATCGAACTGCCCCCATCAACCTTCGCCGACGCCAATGCCGCTGCAGCCGTCCAAGAGCTGCTAGGCGGCAAGTTCGGCGAGATGTCGACATTGAACAACTATCTTTTCCAATCGTTTAACTTCCGAGGCAAGACGAAGCTGAAGCCGTTCTATGATCTGGTAGCCAGCATCACGGCCGAGGAGCTGGGCCATGTGGAGCTCGTTTCCGCAGCCATTAACCTGATCCTCACCGGCACGACAGGCCCCGGCAAGCCGGATTCGACGCCTTTGTACGAAGGGCTGAACCAGCGCAACACCTATCACTTCATCGCCACGGCCCAGACGGCGCTTGCCGGGGACTCGATGGGACAGCCGTGGCGCGGCGATTATGTGTTCAACAGCGGCAACCTGGTGCTCGATCTGCTGCATAACTTTTTCCTGGAATGCGGCGCCCGCACCCACAAGATGCGCGTGTATGAAATGACCAATCACCCGGTCGCTCGCGAGATGATCGGCTATCTGCTCGTTCGGGGCGGCGTCCATGTGCTCGCTTACGCCAAAGCGCTGGAGATTGCCACCGGCGTCGATATGACCAAGCTGATCCCGATCCCCGATCTGAGTAACAATCAGTTCGACGCCGCCCGCAAGTTCGAAGCGATGGGACTCGGGCGCAAGCTGTTCACATTCAGTTATGAAGACTATCGGGATATCGACCAGATCTGGAAAGGCACGCATCCCGAGACCGGAGCCAAGCTGGAGGTCGTCATCGGCACCCCCGAAGGCGGCCCCATCCCCGAGCTGCGCGAGCTGCCCGAGGAGTTCGCGCCCGGCATCACTGCCGACCATTACCTCGAGATCGTCAAACGGCTGAAGCGCGACGGCAACCTGTAAGCCTCGCTTTGCCATAGCCGGCACCCCTGCCAGGGGAGCCGGCTATGCGCGTCTACGCCTGCGATGGGACAAGCTTGCCGCATGGCATAGGAAGTCATTTATGAGCAATTATCTCACGCCTTTGAGGGCCCGACGAGAAACAAAATCGCTCGTTTATGCGTATACTATAATGGTTATAAATATTAAAACTTTGTTAGCAAATTAAACACTGGCCTGACGCCTCCTTTATAACCATCTAAAATCTCTAGGATAAGATGATAAAAAAGAGCGGAGGTGCGTGCGATGATGAAAGTCGTTACGTTTAAAAACAAATCTGTCCCCGTCTACTATCCTTCTGAACATACGCAATATTATGAGCTGTTGCATGCCAAACTAGCCGAGCTCGCTCTGGACTTCGAATTTCACAAGCGTTGGAAACGCATCAAATCGGTGGAAGTCATTCGAGACGTCGCCATTTTCCAATACAACGACGGCACTAAGCTATATCTTGAAGTGTCCTGAGCGATGCTAGCCCTACGATAAAAAACCTTCCTCCCGGTAGCTTGGGGATGAAGGTTTTTTGAGTTAGGCCAGGCAAAAAAACAGACGCGCCCGAAGGTACGCCTGCTAGCTGCGGCTAACTGCTGCGCGCTGCGATGACTGTGCTCAAATCGACGCTATCGACAGGGCGACAAAGCAAATAACCTTGCACCGCATCGCAGCCCCAGGCGCGCACCAGCTCCAGCTGCGCATCGGTCTCGACGCCCTCGGCGACAACCTCCAGCCCCAGCTCTCGCGCCAGCCGGACCATCGTCTCGGCGATCAGCCAGCCGGCGGCCCGCTCCTCTGCCGGCTGTACGAAGGACTTGTCGAGCTTGAGTACGTCGGCTGGCAAATGGCTCAGATAACTGAGCGACGAATATCCCGTGCCGAAGTCATCCAGCGCGATCCGGATCCCGGCCTGTCGCAGCCACCGCAGCTGCCGTACCGTCTGGTCCATCTGCTCCAGCATGCAGCTCTCGGTAATCTCCAGCTCCAGGCATGCGGGCGGCAGCCCGACCTCCTGCAGCAGGCCGAGCAGCCGGTCGGCGAAGCTCGGCTCGCTCAGTTGCACCGCCGAGAGATTGACCGAGAGACGGAAGGAATGACCCTCGCCGGCAAGCTCCCGCATACGGCTGTACTGCAAGCCGGCCGTGCGGATCATCCATTCGCCGATTGACCGGATCAGCCCCGTCTGCTCCGCGATCGGCACGAACTCCGCCGGCGACACTGCGCCCAGCTCCGGATGATGCCAGCGCAGCAGCGCCTCTACGCCGCGGAGCCGACCGTCTTCCGCACTGTACTGGGGCTGGAACATGATACGCAGCTGCTCCAGCTCCAGAGCGCGGCGCAGTCCGCCCTCGATCATACTCCGCCTTGAGGAGGTCTGGCCGAGCTCTAGCGAGTAAGCTACCGATTCGGTCCCGTACCGGGAAGCCTTGGCGACCTGCAGCGCCGTATCGCTATGGCGCAGCAGATCGCTGGCCTGCTTGCCATGATAGGGAGCCTGGGCGATGCCGCAGCTCACGGAGAGCTGCAGCTCCCTTGACTGGACCAACAGCGGCAGCTCGGTTACCTTGCGGATTCGTTCCGCCTGCGCTTCCACATCCTCCTCATCGAGCACGAACAGGAAGGTGTTGCCGCCGTAGCGGCATACAGGATAGCCGCTCAGTCCTCTGGCATGCAGGAAGCGTTGCCCCAAGGCTGCCAGCACCGCATCCCCTAGCGCGATTCCATAACTTTCATTGATCAGATAAAACCGGTCTAGGTCCAGCAGCATTACCGCCGCCGTCTTGAATTGTGCGAGCGATGCATCGACGATATCCGAAGCTGCCTCACGGTTCATTAAGCGGGTCAGCCCGTCCGGCTCCCGCGCTAACAGACCGTTCAAGACGCAGCCAGGGGTTGGCCTGAAGCTCTCCATCCTTGCGCCTCTCCTCCTGTATTGCATACTCTCGGTCGTCCCAGGTTGTTAAGAGACAGTATGACAGAAAGCCTTTAGAAAAGTAAGCAATTCTCTTTAGGAGAATGTTAGATTTTAGAACAGTGTTAGCACTTCATTCAGACTGCATGATATACTTGTAGCCAACGCCCCACACCGTCCGGATAAAGCGCGGTTCTCTCGGGTTTTGCTCGATTTTTTTGCGCAGATTGACGACATGGACATCGATGGCCCGATCGGTGACGAACGAGTCGAAGCCCCGGATCGCATTGATCAGGTCCTCGCGACTGAACACCTTGCCCGGATGAGCGAGGAATAGCTTCATAATCTCGAACTCCGAGAACGTCGTATCGACGGCCACGCCCCGCACCTTTAGCGAACGGCGATCGATATCGAGCTGGATCGGGTCATGAAGCGCCGGCGGCGCGTCCGGCATCTCCGGCAGCCGACTCATCGTCTGCGTGCGGCGGATCAGCGCGTAGACGCGCGCAGTCAGCTCATGCATGCTGAACGGCTTGCACAGATAATCATCCGCTCCAGCCTTAAGCGCCTGAACCCGCTCCGACACTTCGGTCTTCATGGAGATGATCATAATCGGCACCTGCGAGCTCTCGCGGATCTCCTCACACAGCTCCATCCCGTCGCGGTCAGGCAGCATCAAATCCAGCAGGACGATATGCGGATCAAACTCGCCGAGCAGCCGCATCCCGTCAGCAGCCGTCGGACCCAGCCTGACCGAATACCCTTCTTCTGCCAGATACATGGACAGCATATCGCCCATGATCAGGTCATCTTCTATGACTAGCACTCGATACATAACCAGTCCACCTCTATATAGGAACTCAAGCCATCCAAGCGACTGCAGAATATTGTCGAAAGTGGTTCTATTACCAATGATACTATAGAGATATGGACTCAACAATACAATTGTTAGAAAATTGTTAGGATATTCATCGAATTTGCAGCCGAACGTGTAAAATTTCCGCCTCTAGCCGCCGCAGATTGCTCCCAAGCAGCGAGCGATCCGGGTTCGCTTCGCGCAGCTGCGCCTCCAGCTCCGCACTAATCGACATCAATCGACGGGCGGCCAGACTGCCTGCCACGCCTTTGAGCGTATGGGCGAGGCGATGCGCCAACGGGTAATCTCCCGCCTGCAACGCGACGCCCAGCCGCACTCCGTAATCGGCATACTCGCGATCGAACAGCTGCAGCATATGCTGCAGGATCGACTCCTTGCCGTTGAGCCTGGCGAGCGCCTCCTCGTAGCAGAAGCCTGCCCCCTCCTCCTCGATGCCGGACGCCGTCTCTGCGAGTGGGCGCTGATGTTCGCCAGGAGCTTCCGTCCGCTTGCTCAGCACGAGCTGCGGCAGCCAACGGTCGATCACAGCGAAGAGCTGCTCCTCGTCGATCGGCTTGGTGACGACGGCATTCATCCCCAGCGCCAGATAGTGCTGGTGATCGCGGCTCAGCACGTTAGCCGTCAGCGCGATGATCGGCAGTCCGGCACAGCTCGGGTCGAGACGGATCCGCCTGGCTACCTCGGTCCCGTCCATCTCCGGCATATGGATATCGAGCAAGACCAGATCCCAGCTCTCCGACTGCACGCGCTCCAGCGCCTGCACGCCATTCTCCGCCAGACCGACCTCGAACCCGCGACTGTGCAGCATGTCGACGGCGACTAGCTGATTGATCCGATTGTCCTCTGCCAGCAGCACCCGGGCTTGCCGATCGGCGCGCCGCGAGGCGAGCGGTGCTTGCTCGGGATCGCTCGCAGCCATAGGCTGCGGCCGCTCGATCAGCGCCTGCAGACACTGGTAGAGACCGAGCCGACTCACCGGCTTGACCAGCAGGGCGTCCGGGCGGCTCTCGCCCGGCATGCGCTGCACCTCCTCGCGACCGTAGACCGTCGTCATCATGAGCGTGCGCGCTCCTACACGAGCTGCCGCCTCCTGACAGACGAGCCAGGTCTCTTCGCCGTACATATCGGGCATCTCCATATCAAGCAGCAGCAGCGCCGGGCGGCCTCCGCCGGCGAGCGCGTCGAGCAGTCCCGACCAGCTGTCATAAGATACCGCCTCTAGCCCCATCTCGCCCAGCATGCGACACCAGTGCTCCCGCATCCGCTCGTCATCCTCCAGCACCCAGATCGGCGAGCCAGTCGCTGGCCCCCCGCTCAGCTGCATGCGGTTCGGACACTCGGCTTCGTTTTGGCGCAGTCGCAGCGTGAAGCTGAAGCGGCTGCCAACCCCTGGCTCGCTCCACACGTCCAGTTCGCCGCCCATTTGCTCCACCAGGCTTTTGACGATGACCAGACCGAGCCCGCTGCCGCCGTATTTGCGACTTGCCGTACCGTCCGCTTGGGTGAAATGCCGGAACAATCGCCCCAACTGCACCGGCTCGATGCCGATCCCCGTATCCTCGACCGAGAAGGTCGCCTCCCTCGCGCCATCCTGCGCCTTGGCGATTCGCAGCGTCAGCGTCACCCGTCCCTGCGGCGTGAACTTGACCGCGTTGGTGCACAGATTGAGCAGGATCTGCTCCAGCCGCTGACAGTCGCCGATCAGGCTGGCCGGCAGCTCCGGCGGGCAATCGACGAGGAACTCCAGGTCCTGCTTATGCCCCAATTGCAGACTGATCGCATCGCACAGCCGCATCAGCATCATGCCGGGGTCGAAGGGCGCCTCCTCCAGCACCATCCGGCCCGCCTCGATGCGGGAGACGTCGAGCACATCGTTGATGAGTCCGAGCAGCGTCTGCGAGGAGAGCGAGACATTGTCCAGGTATTGTCGCTGCAGGCCGTTCAGCTCGGTCTTCTTCATCAGCTGCGTCAGACCGATGATCCCGTTGAGCGGTGTCCGGATCTCATGGCTCATCCGAGCCAGGAAGCGGCTCTTGGCCTGACTCGCCTCGAGCGCCTCGCGCCGGGCTTGCTCGCTCTCTGCCTGCGCCTGCTTCTGGACCGTGATGTCGCGGGCAATGATCGAATAGAACCGCTCGCCCTCCTCTTCCCGGTGATGCACGACGACGATCTGCGAGACGTGGACGATCCTGCCGTCGCGTCGCTCATAGGATGATTCGGTCTCCCAATAGCCTTCGTGCCTCGCCTGGATCAGCCCCTCATGCAGCGGCGCGAACAGCAGCGGATGCTCCGCCAGATCGGGCGAGCCGAGCTCCTCCTCCGTCAGCTCTAGCAATGCTGCGCCGGCCGGATTCATGTAGATGAGCTGTCCGCTCGCGTCGAAGGTCGCAACCAGATCCTTGGCCGCCTCGATTACCTCGAGCAGGCGACCGCGCGCCTTCTCGGACCGCTTCAGTCCCGTGATGTCGCGTGTGATCCCGATCGCCCCGGCAAAATTCCCGTCCCGGTCGCGCAACCCATTGGAGAAATGCTCGACCGGAATACGCGTGCCGTCCTTATGCACAAAAGTCCACTCTCGCACATAAGTGAGCTGTCGATCCCGCAGCTCGCGGAACAACGAATCGTCGGCCGGCACCTCGCGGCCCAGCTCCGCCGACAGCTCGGCGGCTGCCGCCTCCAGCTCCTCCGGCGCGATGAAGGTCATCGGCGTCGCCCGCTGGAGCACCTCCTCTGCCCGGTAACCCAGCATCCGCTCAGCGGTCTTGCTGAAGTAAGAAACCTTGTAATCTTTATCCATGACGATAAAGGCGAAGCCATTTTGGTTAATAATGGTCTCCAGCTTCTCGAACATCTCCCGCAGATGCTCGATCATGCCATTGACCGATCCGGCGAGCTGGTCGAGCTCGTCGCCCGGACCAACCGGCAGCGGCGTTACGTCGAATTTACCTTCAGCGACCTGCTCGGTCACCTCCAGGATGCGGCCGATCCGGGCCAACAGCCGGTTGAACAAGGTCAGGATCAGGCCAAAGATCGTCAGCTCCGCCAGCAGAATGAAAAACACCGTCCGCCATAACAGATGGGGCACCGGCTCCTGAATCACCTCGCGGGCAGACAAATAGTTGGCAATGCCGACAATCGTCAGCGGAATCAGCGTCACGATTAGGATGAGCAAAATCATCCGGGTGCGAAGCGAGGTTATGGTCACGTCTACGTCCTCCTGCTCCCCCTCCCACACATTCTGAAAGGAGATGAAATGATAGATGATGAAACCTTCGATGATCGGCTTGATGATAATGATAGGTGCGACGCTAACTGGAGCCCTCACCCTCGCCCCTCCCGCCACGCACGCCCACGTCAAATGGTTCACCGAGGTCGAGCCAGTCAAGGAAGAGCTGACAGCGATCCTCTCGCCTTACTTTATGATCGTGACCGCAGCGACGGCGGTGCTGCTCGCCGGACTGACTCAGCTGGCCAGCCGGCTCTCGGGCTGGTCCTTGGCAGGGCGGATCGACAGCCGCATGGACCTGTGGCGCAGCTATCTGTCGCCTCTGCTCAAGTACGGCACCGCCGCCGCACTAAGCCTGCAAGCCGTCTCCGGCTCGATGTTTGCGCCCGAGTTCGCGCTGCAGCATCCAATCGAGCGAGTGCTGCTATGGGCGGCGATCCTCTGTCTTTTGATCCCGTACAAGTTCGCCACCAAGGCCGGCGCGCTCGTCGCCCTGGGTTTGCTCATCTATCTGACGGCCAGAGCGGGACTGTTCCATATGCTCGACTACATTTTCTACTTCGCAGTCATCGTCGTACTCGTCTTCGAGCGGACACGCGATTCGAGGCTTGGCTTTCCGCTGCTCTATCTGGGCACCGGGCTTTCACTCTGCTGGGTCGCTGTCGAGAAGTGGGTCTATCCGGTCATGGCCGAGGATATTATCCACCATCACCAGGTGCCCACCTTCGGCTTCTCGCCCGGCGCCTTTATCGTGCTGGCGGGCATGATCGAGTTTGTCGTCGGTTATCTGCTCATGGTCGGACTGTTGCATCGATTGCTCGCCGTCGCCTTGACCCTTATCTTTTTGTCGACCACCCTGCTGTTCGGGATCACCGAGCTGATCGGCCATTTCATGATTCATATCGTGCTGCTCATGTTCATCATCGAGGGGACCAGCTTCTACAAGCCGCCGGTAGATTTGCACCGATCTCGGACCGACCAGATGATATTCGTATCCCTTAATTTTCTATTTGTCCTGTCGACCTTCCTGCTCCTCTACTACCGATTTGCCTAAAAAGTGCGACAATACGTGTCGGCCATCCGCATGATGTGTCGCTGCCGCACGAGACGTGTCGGCCTGCCGCACGAGACGTGTCGGCTTGCCGCACGAGACGTGTCGGCCTGCCGCACGAGACGTGTCGACCTGCCGTATGATTATGGTATGATGCTTACTGTAACCACTTCTAAGCAGACCAAGGAGGCACCATCCGTTATGACATCCAACGCCGGCTACCAAGTCGTCCTTGTCCAGGATACCTATCCGATCTACGAGCTTCGCGACTCCCAGACCGACTCCATCGCTCGCATCTGCCCCGAACGCGGCGGCATCATGACCGAGCTGACCTTGCATGGACAGCCTTTGTTCTATCTCGACGAGGCGACGTTCCGCGATCCCGCAGCCAATATCCGCGGCGGCAATCCGATCCTCTTCCCGATCTGCGGACAACTGCCGGGCGGGCAGTACGAATGGAACGGCGTCACCTACCGCATGGCCAATCACGGCGTCGCTCGCGTCCAGCCCTGGGAGGTCGTCTCAACGTCCGAAGCGGGCGAGGCCGCGCTGACGCTCCGTCTGACCAGCAACGAACAGACGTTGCAGTCGTACCCGTTCGACTTTGAGCTCCTCTTCACCTATCGGCTGCAGGATGGTCGTCTGCGTCTGGAGCAGCAATACGCCAATCGCTCGGACGAGCCGATGCCGATGGTTGCCGGCTTCCACCCGTACTTCGCCACCGAGGGCAAGGCGCTTGTCTATGAGACCGATGCGACGCGCTATCTCGACTACAACGACGGTATCGTCAAGCCGATCGAAGGCGCGATCGACCTCGGCGGACTCGTCGAATCCGTCGCTCTGCTGGATAGCCGCGAATCGCAGATCGCCTTCCCGCTTTCGACATCCACCACCGTCAGACTGACCTACAGCGACATCTTCAAGTATGTCGTGCTCTGGAGCGTCGAGGGCAAGCCCTTCGTCTGCGTCGAGCCATGGATGGCCAAAAACGAAGAGCTGATCGCCAGGGACGAGCTGCCGTTGGTGCAGCCAGGAGAGACGCTCGAGGCGCAGATGACCTTTGCTTGCGAGCGTCGCTAGCAAACGTTTGAATAAAAGGACAACAGGTGAATATAGTAGCATACGAACCCACCAACCGATCCCGCTGCCGCTTCGGCACCGGTCGGACCTGAGGAGGATATCGCATGCGAACCCACCCTTACCGCCTATTGAACATCCTTGCGCTGCTCGCTGTTATCGTCGTCAACACACTGGCGAATACGCTGCCGATCGCGGGCAAGACGACCGGCGAGCTATCGGATCAGTATCCCGTGCTGATCACGCCCGCCGGCTATGTCTTCTCGATCTGGGGACTGATCTATCTGCTGCTGGCCGGCTTCGTCATCTACCAGGCACTGCCGGGCAATGCCGATCGTCAGAGCATCCAGCGGATCGGCCCACTGTTCATCCTAACCTGCATTTTCAACTGCAGTTGGATTTTCGCCTGGCATTATGAGCTGCTGCCGCTCTCGGTGCTGATCATGCTGGCACTGCTAGGCACGCTCATCGTCATCTACACTGGCATCCGTCAGGTGCAGGGGCCGACGACGCTCGGCGAGCGGCTGTTCGTCTACCTGCCGTTCAGCGTCTATCTCGGCTGGATCAGCGTCGCTACAATCGTCAATATTACGGTACTATTGTACGACCTCGAGTGGGATGGCTTCGGCTTGGGCGCTACGACTTGGACGCTGATCGGCATCGCCGTCACCGTGGTGCTCGCTGCCTTGATCGGCTATCGCTTCAGCGATGCGGCGTTTATGCTCGTCTTCGTCTGGGCGCTGGTCGGCATCGGCGTCAAGCAGCAGTCCGGGGACAGCACCGTATCCACGGCCGCCTTCGTCGCCGCAGGCCTCGTCTTCCTCCTCATGCTGGGGATGTTGCTGCGCAGACGTCGCGCCTTGTAGCCCTCGGGTTGCAGTTGCTGGTCGGGGCACGCGCTTTCGCTTTCGATTTCGTACACATCTCGGAACAACAGTTGCTGCGCGCCTAGGGCGACCCATGTGTACGATTTTTAGTACATATTGCGTCCCGGCCCGGCGGTTTCGTCGTTACTTGTGCGATATTTCGAACAAATCGTGCAGCTCCGAGCGGGGACGGCCCAACTGGGCTGATCGTAATAAAACCTTCTTCACGCCTGAGCGTCGAAGAAGGTTTTTTCGCTTTTGTCTATTTACTGCTTAGTCTAGTTCGCAGTCAGCATCCGACACTCTCGCCTCACATCGACAGCTCGTCCAGCGGGTCCCGCTCTCGCTCTAGCTCTCGCTTGCGACTGGTCTTGCCGCTGCCGAATAGTCGCCAGAGCGAAGGCGCTGCGGCCGGCGCATAGTCGGTGGACCGCTCGTCCGGCGCCAGCAGGATGCCGAGCTGGTGATGCTCGCCAGCATACCTCGCCCGCTGCAGGAACTTGCTCTCGCCTTCGAGGTTGAGCACCTCCAGCTTGCAGAAGGCCGCGCCGCCCTCGCTCAGCGCCTCATGTAGCTCTGCGCCGTTGCGGACGCGAGCGCCGTTGACCTTGACGATCATCTCGCCGACCGCGATCCCGAGCTCCGCCGCCGGACTGTCGGGCACGACTGCCAGCACGCGCAGTCCGGGGCCGTCGTGGACGTAGTACGGACTGCGCAGCGATTCGCGCCACGACGCGAGCAAGCCCAGCCCCTCGTGCAGCAGCAGCGCCGCCAGCGCAGCGGGCACCGTCAGCGGCGGCCACCAGAGAGCTCCCGCCGCGATCGCTCCGAGCAGCACGCTGTAGAGCAGCAGCTGCCGGGCGCTCTGACGCGCGCTCTGCTGCGGCAGCAGCGAGCGCGTCAGCGTCGTGAATCCGATGATGACCGGCAGTCCGATCATCGTCCAGCCCTCAGCCCAGGTCCCGCCGCCTAGCAGCGGCGGCCAGGGCAGCGCCGTCCCCGCAGCCGCGAAGCCGCCGGCAGCGGGCGTCGCCAGCAGCAGCGGCACCGGCCAATACCCTTGCAGCCGATAGCCGCCGACGAGCCGACCGCGCTTGCCGCTCAGGACGAGCGGGCTGGCGAGCCGCGCCCCCTGACGTCCGATCAGCAGTGCCTCGGCGAGGTGCAGCAGCGCAGCCAGCAGCAGCAAGCCAGGGATGTCGAGCGCCGCCAGCGACTCCGCGAGCCGACCGGCCAACGGATGGTACGCCCCCGTATCGATCCAGCCCGCTGCGCCTTGCAGCAGCCCCAGCAAGCCGACGCTGTAAGCGATACACAGATATCGGAAGCGCAGCAGCAACAGCGCGCCGGCAGCGCCCCACAGCCACCAGACGGTGTCCGGGGTCAAGCGGACGCCGATGAACAGCGCGACCGCCGATACCAGCAGACCAGCCACCGCTCCTGTCAGCAGCGACCGGAGCGTCTCTATCGGCCACGGGTGGAGACGCGCATGGAACAGTCGCTGCTCCGTCCGCATCTGATGGCGGTAGATCAGGATGATCAGCAGGATCGCAATATAATAGAACGGTTGTGTCGCCAGCTGCAACGCAGCTCTTCCGAGCGGCTGCAGCATCGCCAGTAACGTATCCAACCTGGGATCACTTCCTCTCGCGCATCGTTCTCCCCGATGCTTGAAGCATAGCAGAAAGGCTGGCCATCGCCGATTGATCGGCGTCAGCCAGCCTTCATAATTTCGACACGCCACCCGCGATTTCCTGCTCGCGGAAGGCGGAGGCGGGGGCGATTATTCGCCCGCCAGCTTGCCCTTGATCGTCTCTACGGCTGCGCTCAGTTGACGGTCGTTACTGGCATCGCGCACCCAGGCGAACAGCTCCTCCTCGAGCCGCTCCGCCGTCTTCACGTCGAGCTCGCCGCTGACCGGCAGCGAGACGCGCTTCTGGAAGGCCGAGACCGCCTTAGCCGTCTCCTCGCTGTAATACCCGTCCTTGCGGCCGGTGCTGTAGCCGAGTCCGCTCAGCATCAGTTGGGCGCTGCGCACCTCTTCGCCGAGCATGTCGCGCTTCAAAGTCTGTTCCTTGGAGAGCCGCGGCGCATTGTAGAACTCCGGCGGCAGCACCTCGACATCAGGCTTGATGCCAGTCTCGTTGATCCAGTTGCCGTCCGGCGTCAGCCATTTCGCGATCGTCATCTTGACCAGCGAGCCGTCGCTCAGCGCCTTGTTGTAGCTGACCTGCACCGTACCCTTGCCGAAGGTCGTCTCGCCGACCAGCGTCGCGTCCGCGCGCTCGCTCAGCGCGCCTGCCAACACCTCGGAGGCGCTGGCGCTGCCCTTGTTGATCAGCACGGCCAGCGGGTACGGCTTGCCGGAGCCTTTGGACACCGTCTGCTCGCGCTCGCCGCTTCGATCCTCGATCTGGACGATCGGCTCGCCTGAGCGGATGAACGGCTCGGTCACCGAGACGACGACCGGCAGTACGCCGCCGGGGTTGTTGCGCACGTCGATGATCAGCCCCTTCATCCCTTGCTCCTCCAGCGTCGCCAGCTCCTCGCCGAAGCGCTCGCCGGTATTCATCGCGAACTGACGGATCTCGATCTTGCCGATACCGCCCGGCAGCATCTCGGAGAACACCGTCTCGACGTCGATATCGTCACGCACGACGGTGACCTGGATGGGCTGCGCGCGCTGACCGCGCCGGATCTCCAACTCGGCCTTGCTGCCTTTGGGACCGCGCACCTTGGCCACCGCCTCGCTCAGCTGCAGGCCGTCGAGACGCTCGCCATTGACGGAGAGGATGATGTCCTTGGGCATCAGCCCCGCTCGCTCCGCCGGCGAATCCTTGATCGGCGAGACGACGATGACCTGTCCGTCCTCCATCGAGACCTCCGCGCCGATGCCGGTGAACGACCCTTCGATCGACTCCGAGAAATGCTCGGCCGCATCCTGCTCCATATACACGGAATAGGGGTCCTCGAGCACCGACATCATCCCGGTCAAGGCGCCGCTGACGATACGCTCGCGTTCGATCGGCTTATAATATTTGTTCTCGATGAGCGACAGCACCGTATTGAGCTTCTTCAGCTCCTCCGAGCTCAGCCGCTCTGTCACGAGCGGATCGCCCTGGGCCGTCACCAGCCCCGTACGACTGCCCAGCTCCTGCAGCAGCGAGCGGTCGACGACCGTCAGCGTGAAGAAGACCGTCGCCACGACCGTCAACACGATGTAGGCGACGACTGTCCTTCCCTTGAATTGCATAGCTTCACCACCTCTGTGCCATCGGCGCGCTTGCTGCCGCCGACCGCGATTTTCAGGCTGCTTGGAACCAGCTGTCAGACTAGTCTATGACAAGCCTTCAGCAATTATTAAACCGGAGTGCTTCGCCTGACGCGAAGCGGCATCTTGCCCCAAACGGCTATTGCCGCCCTGGAGAGGGCGGCTTATAAGGGGTAGTATACCGTTTTGAACAACTGATCGCAAGTGTCGTCCGGCGGCGTCCCCGACAGTATCTGTCGATGTGCCTCATGCCGACCCGCATCGGCGCTCTGCCTTGCGCATATTGGTGCCTCTTGCCGCCCCGCGCCTGGCACTCTGCCTAGCGCAAATAACTGACCGGATTGACCGGCTTCTCGTTGATCCGCACTTCGAAATGCAAGTGGTTGCCCGTCGATCGGCCTGTCGTGCCGACCTCGGCAATCTTCTGGCCGCGCTTCACCTTGTCGCCGCTCTTGACCTTGATGCCGCCGTTGCGAATATGGGCGTACAGCGTCCACATGCCGCCGCCATGGTCGATGATGACCGTATTGCCGTAGCCGCTCGTCGACTGGGCGACGATGACGACGCCGGACTCTGCCGCATAGATCGGCGTGCCGGCCGGAGCTGCGAAGTCAACGCCGTTATGCATCTTGCCGCGCTTGCCGGTGATCGGATCGATCCGCGGGCCGAACTGCGAGTTCATCCGGTAGGACGAGGAGATCGGCCGCAGCAGTTGGCCGCCGCTATCCTTGTAGTCCGATTCCGAGCGCGTCTGCGACTGTTGCTGCCGCTGCAACTCCCGCTGACGAGCCAGCTGACGCTTGCGCTCTTCCTCTTTGCGCTGACGCTCCAGCTCGGCCGTTTTTTCCTTCTCGAGCTCGGACACCTTGGACGCCAGCGTCATCAGCAGCGCCTCCTGCTCCTCGGAGATGCCCTCGAGCTCCTCCAACTGCTCGTTATATTGGAGGATCATCACTTCTTTTTCCTTCTCCTTGACCAGGAGCTGATTGTGATAGGTCTCCAGCCGTCCGTACAGATCCTTGACCTCATCGAGTTTCGTCTCGATCTCGGCCTTCTTGACGAGGATGAGCTCCTTGTCCTTGCGGTGCTCCTCGAGGATATCCTTGTCCTGATTCATGATCGAGGAGAGCGCGTCGACGCGATCGAGGAAGTCGCTGAAGCTGGTCGCGCTCAGCAGCACATCCATATAAGAGACGAAGCCATTCGTATACATGAGCCGCATCCTCGAGTCGAGCAGCTTGTCGCGCTCGACGATCCGCATCTCGGTCTCCTCCAGGCTGCGACCGGCATCGAGCAGCTCGCCCTCGGTCGTCGCCAGCTCGCTCTGCGTGTTCTGGAGATTGCGCGAGACGTTGTCGATCTCATCAAGGATCTGATTGATCGAGCGCGTCGCCTCATCCTTCTGCGTGCTTACCACTTCACGCTCCTGCTCAGCCTGCGCCTTGCTGCTGGTGGCCTCCTGCATCTGCGAACGTACCTTGTTCAGCTCCCGGTTGATCCGATCCACCTCGGAGGCGGCCTGACCGGCGATCGGCGGGAAGGCGAGGACCGCTGCCAGCAGGAATGCCAGCAGGGCAAGTGCTCTCTTCACGTATCTCTTCACCTACACTTTCAAGTACTTGCGAACCGATATCGTACTGCCCCATACGCCGATCAACGTGCCGATGCCGATCAGCAGCGCGCATACGAGCAGCGCCGACTCCTGCACCGTGACCAGCTTGATCATCATCAGCCCAAGCTCAAATTGCGAAAACGAGACGAGCTGCGAGTAGCCGACTAAGACGATCGTCGACGTAATGATCGAGCCGAATAGTCCGATCAACGCGCCCTCGATAAAAAACGGCCAGCTGATGAACGAATTGGTCGCTCCAACCAGCTTCATAATCTTGATCTCCCGGCTGCGCGAGAGGATCGTCATTTTGATCATATTGGAGATTAAGAACATCGCGGTGAGCGCTAGCCCTGCAACGATGACCAGACCGATATTGCGCACCGCCGTCGTCACCTTGAAGAGCGTCTCTACTGTACCTTGTCCGTACTTAACGCTGCTAATGGCCGTATCGTTCTCTGTATTGATCGCCTGGATCTTCTTGGCGGCGAAGCCAATCTCCTGCGGATTGACCACCTCGACCGTAAAGGAGTCCGGCAACGGGTTATTGGTCTCGTCGTAGCCGTCGAGCAGCTCGCGACCGTCCTCGCCCAGACTGTTGCGCAGCAGCTCCAGTCCCTCCATCTTGGAGACGAAGACGACGCTGCTCACCTCCGGCATGTTGCCGATCGTCCGGTTCAACTCATCGATCTTGTCCTGCTCTGTATTGAGCTGCAGGAAGACGCGGATCTGCACCTGACTCTCGATCTGCTCCGTCAGGTTGTTGACGTTGAGTGCGAGCAGCAGGAAAACGCCGAGGATGAACAGCGAGATGACGATCGAGCTAAGCGAGGCGAAGGTCATCCAGCCGTTGCGCAGCAAGCTCTTCATGCCTTCCCGGAGATGGCGGAGCATGGTGCTAAATTTCATACCCATACTCCCCTCTAGCCTCGTCGCGGGCGATCAGTCCGTCCTCGATCGCGATGACGCGCTTGCGCTGGCGATTGACGATCTCGCGGTTATGCGTCGCCATGACGATCGTCGTCCCCCGGAAGTTGATCTCCTCGAGCAGATGCATGATGCCCCACGACGTATCAGGATCGAGGTTGCCTGTCGGCTCATCGGCGACGATGACGGCAGGGTTGTTGACGATCGCGCGGGCGATCGCCACCCGCTGCTGCTCGCCCCCGGACAGCTGCGCCGGCAGGCTCGCATGCTTGTCGCGCAGTCCGACCAGCTCCAGCACCTCCATCGTCCGTTTGCGGATGAGCCGTCGCGGCGCCTCGATGACCTCCATCGCGAAGGCGATATTCTCATAAGCGCTCAGCTTCGGCAGCAGACGATAATCCTGGAAGATGACGCCGATATTGCGCCGGACATACGGGATTTTGCGCGGCTTCAGCTTGCCGATGTTGAAGCCGTTGACCGAGATCTGGCCCTTGGTCGGGATCTCCTCGCGGTAGATCAGTTTCATGAACGTCGACTTGCCGGCCCCGGACGGTCCGACCAGGTAGACGAACTCATTGCGATCTATAAGGACGGAAACGCCGCGCAAGGCATGGGAGCCATTCGCGTACGTTTTCCAGATGTCTTGCATTTCTATCACATTATCACATCCTGTAGAGTGTCAGCTACTAGACATTCGACAATAAGGACGCAATTCCTTCCAATCCCCGGCAATCGACAGCATTTTAATAATTCTCATCGGCGCCCCAAAGCGAAAATAAAGCGGCGTTTCCTTGCATATCTATGAATAGAAACGAAACGGGACGAGGTGATCAAACGATGAAAAAAATCCATCTGTCGCTCATCGTATCCATAGCGATCCTGCTGCTCTCCACCACAGCCTGGGGGCTGCTGGCGCTCTACGCCGAGCAGGAGACGGTGCCCGACGGCACTGTCGTCGACGGCACGCCAATCGGCGGACTGGCTATCGACGCATCGCTCGAGCTGCTGGAGCGGCAATGGACCGCCTTCGAGGAGGAGGAGCTCGTCGTCTGGGCCAATCTTGGCCAAGAGGACAGGCATAGCTGGACGCTCGCCGAGCTGGGCTTCCGCGTCGAGCGGGAGCCGCTCGTCTCGGAGCTGCTGGCTCTGCGCGAGGGCGGACTGCTGCAGCGCGCCCGCTACCGTCTCCTCTTCCCCCGCGAGCACCGGATGAAGCTCGCCTGGAACAGCGAGCAGTTCGAAGCCCGCATCCGTCAGCAATGGCGCTGGCTGGAACAATACCAACCGGTCGACGCGACGCGGCGCATCACCGCCGACGACAAGATCGTCTACCAACGGCACCGCGACGCCTACCGAGTCGACCTGCCTGTCCTGAGCGAGCAGGTGCGGGAGAGCGTCATCGCGCTCTGGCTCCACGCCTCAGCCGGCGAGGGCCAGACGGCCGCCAAGCCGCCGACCTCGGGAGGCGCTGCCGTGCTCAAGCTGCCGATCGCTGTGGCGCAGCCTACAGTTACGCTCGGGCAGCTGCAAGCGCAAGGCGTCGAGCGCAAGATTGCCTCGCATACGACCGACTACACCTCCAGCCCCGCCGGACGAGCCTTCAACGTCGAGGCGACCGCCCGCATCTTGCAGGACTGGACGCTGGCGCCCGGCGAAGTGTTCGACTACGAGCGGGTGATCGCAGCCGCCGAGCGGGAGTACGGCTTCCGGGAAGCGCCGGTCATCCTGAACGGCGAGCTCGTGCCCGGCATCGGCGGCGGCATCTGCCAGGTGTCGAGCACGCTGTACGAAGCCGCGCTGCAAGCGGGCCTCGAGATCGTCGAGCGGCGCAACCATTCGCTGCCCGTATCCTACATGCCGCTCGGCCGCGACGCCACCTTCTCCGAGGGGACGATCAACTTCCGCTTCCGCAACACGACCGGCAAGCATTTGGTCATCCGGACCGAGACCAAGGGGCGCAAGCTGACGATCAAGCTGTTCGGTACGCTGCCGGACAATGTCCAGTATCGGATCACCTCCAAAACTGTCAAGACGATCGATCCGCCGGTCCGCGAGGTATCGAGTGAGCTGGCCGCCCCCGGCGAGCCAAAACAACTGCGACAAGGCAAGCCGGGCTACGTCGTCGAGACGTATCGGACGATGCTGCGTGATGGCAAGGAGGTGTCGCGGGAGCGTATCTCGCGCGACACGTACAAGGCCTCGCCCAGTCTGGTCGGCCTTCATCCGACCGACCTCAAGCCCGATACGCGCACCCAGGCGCCAATCGCAGAAGAAGGCTTGCTTGAGGACGGCATCCGATTGGTGCCGTGAATACGCAAGGCGTCGGATGTCGAAAGGCCCGAGCGGCCACGCGTCCGCTTAACCTATACGATACGTCCCGAGTACGATGCGGTCTGAGCCAGCGCTCCGACCCGATCGCGTACCGTTAGACGCACTAGATGCCAAAGAGCGACGCCCAGGCTGGCTGCCCGGCGTCGCTCTTTGGCTTGCTTTTTATGAAGGTTGTTCAAAAAGTATTATTCCGATGCGGCTTCGCCCTTGGCCGGCTCGCGGTCCGGCAGCTGACTGACGTAGCTGTCCGAAAGATTGAGCAGCTCCAGCGCCCGGTTGAACTCATCCTCGCTGATGCTGCCGCCCTTGCCGCCCTCGCCGGCTAACGGGTACTCTGTGCCGTCCTCGTAGCCGCTGCCCGGGATGAGCAGCGCATCGTCGCTGAGCAGCGAGCCCGACGGCAGATAATAACGCTGCGGCAACAGGTTATACGTCTGATTGATAATATCCTGACCAAAGTAGATGCGGTCCTTCACCGATGCGCCGAGCAGGTTGGCTACCGTCGGCAGGATGTCTACCTGGCCGCCGATCTGCTCGAATACGGCCGGATAAGTGACATCATTGGAGATGATCGCCAGCGGGATATTGATCATATCGGTATAGCTATATTCGCGGCCGTAGATTTCTTCCATCAGCTGCTTGTCGGCTTTGGTGAGCGAGTAGATCGGCAAGCCCAGATGGTCGCCGTAGATGACGATCAGGCTGTCATCCCACACGCCGTTTTGCTTGAGCTGCTCGATGAACTGGCCAAGCGCGTAGTCGGCATAGTTCTGCGAGCGGATGTAGTCTCCGACGAATGTCTTCTCAAAACGCTCCGGCAGTTCCATTTTGTACTTCTCTGCCGGGATCGTGAACGGATGATGCGCGGTCATCGAGATGACCTGGGCATAGAATGGCTCGCCCGAGTCATTCATCTCTTGCAGCACATCGGCCGTTTTATCGTACAGCACCTCGTCCGAAGCGCCGAAGAATACGGTGTCCTCCTTGCCGAAGAACTCTTCGTCGTAGTAGCGGTCGAAGCCTAGCGCCTGGTACATCTCGCCGCGGTTCCAGAACTCGACGACGTTCGTATGGAAGGTCGCGCTGTTGTAGCCCTTCTCCCCCAACAGCTTCGGCAGACTCGGCAGCTGTTTGCCTGCGTAGACGCCGGATGCCGCGCCGCGCGGCGGGATGTAGAAGGAGGTGTTGACGACGAATTCGGCATCAGAGGTGTTACCTTGGCCCACCTGCTGATAGAAGTTCGAGAAGTAGAAGTTCTCGTTCATCAGCCGGTTCATGTTCGGCGTAATCTCCTGGCCGTCGATTTTCAGATTGATCAGGAAGTTCTGGAACGACTCCATCTGGATGATGATCAGATTTTTGCCCTCGGCAGCGCCGGCATAGTTGCCCGACACGACAGGCTGCGTCCGCTTGATGCGATCGATCGCGCTGCGCGTGATCTGCTGCGGGTCGACCAGCTCCTTTTCCTCCTTGGAGAAGATGGTGTAGGCCTCATAGTTGAGGATACCCATATCCTCAGCCTTTTTGATCTCGTTCATGCTCGCGCGGTTGGGCATAATATTGACGAAGCAGACGATGACCGACAGCACGAACAGACTCATGACGAGCGCTTTTTTGCGCGGTCTGTGGCTCGTATCGATCGGCGTCTCCCGCTTGCGGAACAGCATGATCGCGAACACGATAATATCGATGAAGATGAGCAGGTAGTACGGATGCATGAGCGAGAATACGCTGTTCTTGACTGCGGTCACTTGATTGACTTGGTCCAGCGCATGATAAGTGACAATAACACCATAATATTTGTAGTACATGATCGCTGCAAAAAAGATCGCCGTCAACAGCAGGTTGACGATAAAATAATAAAGCAGCTTGCGCTTCGACGCGAACCATTCGATCAGGCAGAAGAGCGCCCACACGAACGGAATCTCGGTCAGCAGCGGCATCATGGAGAAGCCGTTGTCAAAGATGACCAGATAGGCCAGACAGCTTTTGAGCAGCATAATAATAGAGAAGAAGACAAACGGCTTTGCACGTACCGTGTCCAGTAACCTCGACACAAAATTCCCCACCTTTCTCTGTAAACAAGAACCAAACAGGCCGGATTCGGAATCCGCCCCATCTACTCACCATTAAAATAACGATTGGGCTCGCCTCTTAGTTGCAAAAAATCAACATTTTCTTGCAGTTTGCGCTAGCGAGACAATCCTTATCTATCTATACCCTGTAAAAGCTTTGTTAAATCCGCAGCGACAAAGCATATTATGCTCCGCCCTTTACGTAAAGTCAAAAACATGATGCGGTCGTGGCTATCGCTATGCGCTCGCCTGCCCTCGAAAACCTCATAAAACAGACGGCGAGCTTACGATAGCGCCGTTGTTCAAGCGCTGGCAACGTCGATCGTCGCTTGCATCAACTCGGCAATCAGCGCGGATGGGCCTTAAGCCAGTCCAGGATGTCGCGCAACGTCTGCACCGGCACGATATTAAGCTCCGGCGCGCCGAGCCGCGCCTCCTGCGCCTGCCCGTAAGGCACGAAGAAGACGTCGGCGCCGTTGCGATAGACAGTGTAGGCTTTCTGACGTATGCCGCCGATCTTGCCGACGGTGCCGTTGGCATTGATTGTGCCAGTGACAGCGACGCGATTGCCAAAGGTGACGCCGCCCGGCGTCAGCTGGTCGATCAGCGTCAGTGCCAGCGCCGCGCCGTGCGACGGCCCGCCCTCATGGGCAAAGTAGGAGCGGAAGCGCACCTTCATCGGCAGATCCAGCATCAGCGCGTCGTCGACGGTAATGCCGACAGCCGGCCGATTCTCGTCCTCCGGGTGGACGACCGTATGCAGGCGCAGCGTGAGCGGCTCGTTGTTGCGCAGCAGCGTCACCTCGATCGTATCGCCTGGCTCGATGAGCCGCATCACATTGGTCAGCGTCAGCGACGAGGATACCGCATGCGTGTTGATCCGGATGATGATGTCGCCGGGTCTCAGCTGACCGTAGGCCGGGCCGCCGATCTGCACGCTCTGTACAAGCGCGCCGTAAGCGACCGCCCCGTCGCCGATGCCGGCCAGCTTGAAGCCGACGGCGCTGCCCAGGTCATTGGCCTCGAGCTTCAGATTATGGACCAGACTCTCATAGGAGCCGATCGACATCCCAAGCTTGCGGATCGGCCGGAACTTATAGTTCGGGAACAGCTCGGCGTATAGCCAGTCGATCGGGAAGGCCGGACGATCGAAGACGAGCACGCCCATGATCTCCCCGTTGCCCCCCTCGCCGCGATCACCTTCGGCAACCGCATACCGGTGCATATTGACCGAGAGTCCGGGGTAGGTGACCATGTACGGCATCGGGTAAAACAAAGCCAGCAGCAACAGGACCGAAAGCGCCGCCGCCGTTACGGCACGCCTAGGCATCCGGCCGCCGCGCCGCCGCCGCTCCAGCACGAACAGGTCCCAGAGTGCGATTGCCCAGGACGCAGCGAGCAGCCCTGCCGCCCAGATGAGCATCACCAGGCGCATCTCCCCCGTAGCCGCCATCCAGCCGATAAATACGGCCGCTCCTGCAGAGGTGAGCAGCAGCAGCCAGCGCCGCAGCACATCCAGATAGAGCCGCAGTCCGTGCCCTCTCTTCTGGCTGCCGCCCTCTTGGCCCGCCTGAGCGATCCGCAGCGCCTCCTTGCGGGCATGAGCGATGCCGCCGATCGCCGCCCCCCCCCATAACAGCGGCACGGCCGCGAGCAGGAAGACCATGCCGTTAAGCAGATCGATCCAGTAGACGTTCATTCCGATATGGACAGGATCGGGGATCCAGATCAGCTCTCCTGCGATGCACAATAGGATCGCGAGCCCCATTCCGATCAGATATATCCGTTGCCAGTACGTCATGGGTTTCGCTCCCCTTTCCTATATAATAGTGTATCGGGCTGCCCGTTTTTCCCGCTCGGTTTTGTTTCATTCATAATGATACCACTTGCCCGCCTTTCTTTGCGACAGCGGGCAGTGGCTGGACGAGCCGGACGTTTTTTTTATTGCTTACCCCCTTTAAATCGGTTCAAAAACATGATATGATGAAAGCGTTCTCAATAAATCGGCTTTACAATCTCTTAAGGGGGGAATTGGAATGGCAGGTTTAGCAGTACAAACCCGTGATTTGTATGAGGACTTCGAGGTGGAGCGCGACATCCTGTTTTTCAAGCTCGGCTCTCACGGACAAGTAAGCTTCCACGGTCAGAATTATAACCTAAAAAAGAGAATGTCTGCCGATGAAGTGCAGACGCTGACCCGACTTGCAAGCTTCGTCCGCCTGAAGTCCGACTGCTATGTCAATGCAGGCAAAGTTAGCTCGATCGAGGACGATCGTCTCTATTTCGGCGCCAAGGACGCCAAGTCGCTAACCGTATCGAAACGGCAGCAGCAGTTGGTGCGCGAACGGATGGGCCGCTAACGAAAGACGTCTGTCAGACGCGGTCGACCACAACCGCCAAAAACGCCTCCCGCATCCTGTCACAAGAGATGCGGGAGGCGTTTTTGCGATGCATGCAAGCCCCCTAAGCCGAGCGAGGCGCAGCGGACAACGGCTCTCGCTGCCGCCGCTCGACGCTGATCCAGATCAAACCGGCAGCCATGCAGGCCGCGCCAGCCAGCTGCAGCCACGTCAGCGATTCGCCGAACAGCGTATACCCAGCGATGACGGCAGCCGCCGGTACGACATACCGGAAGAAATTGGCCCGCGTCGCCCCAACCTGGTACATGCAGGCATTCCAGACGACAAAGCCGACCACCGTGCAGCCGATCACATTATAGAGCAGGATGCTGTAATGCGTCCCCGTCAGCGCGCTCCAGTCCATCGCGCCCCAGGCCGAGCGTGTCAGCGGCAGCATGAACAACGCGCCGAACAGAATCGTCCAGGCGCTGATCCGCAGCGCCGAGAAGCGACGCATGAGCGGCATGCTCGCCAGGTTGAACAGCGCGCCGATGAGGCTGACGCCAAGCGCCAGCGCGTTGCCGATCATATGCTCGCCCGAGAGCGTGAAGCCCTCGCCGCCCCCGAGGATGACCAGACACACCCCGACGATGGCGGCCGCTCCGCCTGCGAGCAGACGACTTGTGATGACCTCGCGGGTGAACAGCGGCGCGAGTAGCGCCGCAAAGATCGGCCAGGGCGCGACATTGAGCAGCGAAGCGTTGGCCAGCGTCGTATATTTGATCGAATACATGACCATAATCTCCAGCAGCGTGATCCCGAGCAGGCCGATCGCCATGAGCGCTCCAGCGACCCGCCACGGGATGCCTATACTGCCCTCCTTCAGCTTCAGCAGGATGAAAAAAAACGGCACCGCCGTGCCAAAACGCAAAAACGTAAACAGGATCGGGTCCATCACGTCCATCGCCACTCGAGCCAAGCCAAAGTTGGTGCCCCAAATCGCCGCTACCGCAATTAATCCCGCATAGTACATCCATCTTCTATCCATTGTTTATCTCTACACTCCATCTATTGATTAAGGTACGCCCTCTCCATACCGCCCGGCGGGCAATGATTGTATCATATCACGAACCCGCATCAAGTCAATGATCCGTTTCACACCGCGAGCCCCTCTCCCTCCCCTCCTCGCCGTCCGATGTGTACAACCACAGTTAACCCCGTAGTACAATGACAGTTAAATTAGCCTTGTGCATTGATAACGGATAGTGAAGTTTAAAGCGCTCTCTCATGCTACAATAAGGGCAGGTTCAGTCATGCTTCAGACAGATGAAGGCCTTTTTCAACTGTCTGACAAGTTGTTTATAATTAAGAAAGGGAGTGCGCAATTGGAAACGGTCAGAATCGGAATCGTCGGGCTGGGCAATATGGGCACAGGCCATGCCAAGTATTTGATCGCAGGTGAAGTTAAGGGTGCCAAATTGACAGCGGTATCAGACATCCGGCCCGAACGTCTGGAGGTCGCCCGCGAAGAGTGGGGCGATCAGGTAAAGCGCTTTAATACAGCCGAGGAGCTATACCGCTCCGGCGAGGTAGACGGCGTCCTCATCTGCACGCCGCATTACGAGCACCCCGAGCAGGCGATCTCGGCATTCGAGCACGGCTTGCATGTGCTGGTCGAGAAGCCTGCCGGCGTCTACACCAAGCAGGTCCGTCTCATGAACGAAGCGGCTGCCCGCAGCGGCAAGCTGTACGGCATTATGTACAACCAACGGACCAACCCGCTCTACGCCAAGCTGCGGGACCTGATCGCCTCCGGCGAGCTGGGCGAGGTGCGGCGGACGAACTGGATTATTACCGATTGGTATCGCTCGCAGAGCTATTACGACTCTGGCGGCTGGCGCGCGACCTGGGCTGGCGAAGGCGGCGGCGTGCTTATTAACCAGGACCCGCATCAGCTTGATCTGTGGCAATGGACGACTGGTCTGATGCCCAAGCGAATCCGTGCGTTCTGCGCCTTCGGCAAGCACCGCAACATCGAGGTCGAGAACGATGTGACCGCTTATGTCGAATACGAGAACGGAGCGACCGGCGTGTTCGTCACCTCGACTTGCGAAGCGCCTGGCACCAATCGCTACGAGATCGCCGGCGACCGCGGCAAGATCGTCATCGAGGACGGCAAGCTCCGCTTCTGGCGCAATCGCGTACCGGAATCCGAGTTCAACCGCGACTTCAAAGGCGGCTTTGGCCAGCCCGAGTGCTGGAAGATCGATATCCCGATCGCCAGCGGCGGCGATCAGCACGCAGGCATCACGCGAGACTGGGTGCAAGCGATCCGGACCGGCTCTCCGCTGCTCGCCCCTGGCGAGGAAGGCATCAAGGGCTTGACGATCTCCAACGGGATGCTGCTCTCGACCTGGACCGACAACTGGGTCGATCTGCCGATCGACGAGGAGTTGTTCTATGCCAAGCTGCAAGAGCAGATTCAGCAGTCCAAGAGCAACAAGCAAGCCGACGCCTACGAGACGCTTGATGTCTCGGGTACGCACTGACAGCTCTATACTTTGTAGACAACCTAGAAGATACTGTAATATCAACTTCCAGGAGGTAAGAATAGATGAGCAAACAGGACGGTATGAACTACGCCCCCAAGGGCAAGCCGCAGCCAGTCGTTGGGGCCGGTGAATTCATCTTCGCAGCCAGTCGGCTGGACCATGGACATATCTACGGCATGACCAACGGCCTGATCGAGGCCGGCGCTACACTGAAGTGGGTGTACGATAACGATGCGGAGCGGGCGGCCAAGTTCGCCGCCGAGTACCCGGGCGCGCGCGTCGCCGAGTCCGAAGAGCAGATCCTCCAGGATACGGAGGTGCAACTGGTCGCCTCGGCAGCCGTCACCTCCGAGCGCGGACCGTTCGGCGTCGTCGTTCTGAACCACGGCAAGCATTATTTCGTCGACAAAGCGCCGTTCACGACGCTCGAACAGCTCGCCGATGCCCGGGCGGCCGTCGAATCGTCAGGCAAAAAATACGCCGTCTACTACAGCGAGCGTCTCCATGTGGAGAGCGCCGTATTTGCCGGCGAGCTGATCAAGGACGGCGCGATCGGCCGCGTCGTCCAAGTGCTTGGTCTCGGACCGCATCGTCTGAATGCGCCGTCGCGTCCGGCTTGGTTTTTTGAGCGGGAGAAATACGGCGGCATCCTGTGCGACATCGGCTCGCATCAGATCGAGCAGTTCCTGTACTACACCGGCGCGCAGGATGGCGAGGTGCTGCACAGCAAAGTGGCCAACTATCACAACAAGTCTTACCCCGAGCTGGAGGACTACGGCGACGCGACGCTGCGCGCAGACAACGGCGCCACCGGCTACTTCCGCGTAGACTGGCTGACCCCGTCCGGTCTGTCCACCTGGGGCGACGGACGCACGACGATCCTCGGCACCAAGGGCTACATCGAGCTGCGCAAATATGTCGATATCGCACGCTCCGGCAGCGGCAATCATCTATACCTCGTCAACGAGGACGGCGAGCGTCATATGGAGCTGAGCGGCAAGGTTGGGTATCCGTACTTTGGTCAGCTGATCCTCGACTGCATGAACGGCACGGAGCACGCCATGACGCAGCAACACGCCTTCAAAGCAGCCGAGCTCTGCCTCAAAGCCCAAGCGCAAGCAATTCGCATCGAATAGAAGGAGCGATGATCCAATGAAATTGTCCATCTTCACGGTAGCCACCCCCGATATGCAGCCCGAGGAGCTGGCGCTCAAGGCGAGCGAGCTAGGCATCCAAGGCATCGAATGGCGTTACAAGGATACCCCGGCCGAGGTGGCGAAAGAAGAGCCGTCCTTCTGGGGCAACAATCTGTGCACATTGGCGCCCTCCGGCGGCGCCGAGGCGATCGCCCGCTTCAAAAAAGCGACCGAGGATGCAGGCCTCACTACCCTCTCCCTCACCTCGTATCTGACAACAGGCGATCTGGAAGCGGTCGAGCAAACACTCGATGCCGCTCGTCAGATGGGCGCTGCCTATATCCGGGTAGGCGTCCCCTCCTACAACCGGACCCGCAAGTTCCCCGAGCTGTTCGAGGAGGCGCGCGCCTATCTGCGCGCATGCGAGCCGCTATGCCGCCAATACGGCGTCAAAGGCCTGATCGAGACGCATCATGTGACGATCGCGCCAAGCGCTTCCGCCGCGTACCGTCTGCTAGAGGGGCTCGACCCCGACTGTCTCGGCGTTCTCTACGACCCGGGCAACATGGTGTTTGAAGGCTATGAGAACTATCGGATGGGCCTGGAGATGCTCGGACCGTACCTGGCGCATGTGCATGTGAAAAATGCCGGCTGGATAAAAGGGGCCGAGCCGGTAGGCGAGCTTCGCGAGGCGGAGTGGGCCGGCTCCTGGACCGCTATTCCTGACGGAATCGTGCCTTGGCGTCAAATAATCGCCGATCTGCGCTCCGTAGGCTATGACGGCTATCTGGGCATCGAGGACTTCAGCGGCACGTATGGCTCGGAGCAGATGCTCCGCGAGGCTGCACATTACCTTAAGGCACTGCTCAGCGAGAGCAGCCGGGCCTAAGCTGGACGAGAATAAGGATGGGAAGGGAGGCGCTGCGATGACGACTGCCAGCGATCTGCGGGGAATGATCAGCTATACGTACCAGAGCAGCGGCCCGCTGCTGCCGATGCTGCACTCCCATCCCTACTATGAGGTGTATTATTTCCACGAGGGCAAGGTCAATTACCTGATCGGCGACCGGATCTACAATCTCGCTCCAGGCGATCTGATCATCATGTACGGGATGACGCTGCATTCGGCCAAGGTCGATCCGGCCTATCCGTATATCCGCTCGATCATCCACTTCGAGCCGTCGCTGGTCCAGCCCTTCCTTAATCTGCCGGGCGCGCTTAATGTGCTGGAGCCATTCCAGTCGTACAAGAACCATCGGATCTGCCTGCGCGACGAGCACAAGGACGAGGCCGAGCGACTGCTGGTGCGCATGCACGAGCTGCAGCAGCGGCAGGATGCGACAAGTCAATGCCGGATGCAACTGGCGTTTATCGACCTGCTCTACTTCATCCACGAGCGGTGCATGCAGCCGATGCACCGTCCGCGCGACTACGCATCGGACAAGGAAAAGCATGTGCAGACGATCATCTCCTTCATCGAGCAGCATTATCATGAAGCGCTGACGATGGAGCTGCTCGAGGAGCGGCTGCACCTGACCCGCTCGTATCTGGCCAAGATCTTCAAGGAGGTGACCGGCGTCACCATCTTCGAATACTTGTACCAGCGACGGATCAACCAGGCGCGCGTGTTGTTCCTGCTCGACTCCGACCTGTCCGTGACGGAAGCGGGCTTCCAGGTCGGCTTCAAGCATCTGGCTCACTTCAGCCGGCTGTTCAAGCAGCAGGTCGGCATGACGCCGGAGACGTACCGCCGTCGCATACGTGAGGAGACGACGCTGTAGCTTCGGAGCATGGACATGGGTGTCAGGGTTCTCCACTGGCTGCGCTTCCCTCGACTATTTGCTGCTGTCGCAGAGGAAGCGCCGTTCGTTGCACGCTAGCGCGATGCGCAGTTGCCTGGGGCGACCGCAGGCAGCTGGATTATCCACAAAAAGGCTCCGGTTCGGGCAGCATCGCTGTCCGGGACCGGAGCCTTCTCTTATTGCCCGTCTATTGCCCGCCGGAGCTACAGCAAGTAGCTGACGACGATGATCGTGCCGACCGTAAAGGCGTACCACGAGAAATACTTCAGATTGCCCCGCTCCATGATGCCCATGAACCAGCGCAATGCGAAATACGAAGCGACCAGCGACGTGACGAAGGCCAGTGCGTAAGGCACCGCCAGCGACGACAGCTGCGGATCACGGATAATATCGCCCGCCTCCAGCACCATTCCGCCCACGCTCACAGGGATGTACATCAAAAAGGAAAACTTCAGCGCCGTCGTCCGGTTCAAGCCAAGGCCCATCGCCGCGACGATCGTCGCGCCGGAGCGGCTGATCCCGGGGATCAGCGCTACCGCCTGCGCCAGACCGATGATGACTGCATCCTTCAGCTTCAGCTGATTGTCCTTTTTGTGGCCGCGCATGTTGCGGATCAGCCATAGGGCCAGACCGGTGACGAGCAGCGTGACACCTACGGTGAACAGTCCCTTCAGATCCGTGAACATGTCGTTCAGGAACACGCCCGCCAGACCGGCCGGGATCGTCGCGATGACCAGATAGACGACGAATCGAAAATCCGCCTTGGACGCCTCGTCCCGGTGACGGATGTACGACAGGCTTCCCGAAGCCAGCCGGATCAGGTCCTTGCGATAGATCATCAACACCGCCAGCAACGAGGCAAAGTTCACCAGCACCTCGAAGCTCAGTCCATCGATCTCCAGTCCGAGCAGCGTCTGCGCGATGATCAGGTGACCGCTCGACGAGATCGGGATCGGCTCGGTCACCCCCTGCAGCAGTCCCAGGAATGCGTACTCCAGCCACAACCACAGCTCATTCATGTCCTTCCATTCCCTCCTCAGCTTACGTCCGTTCCTTGGCGTGCATCTCTAGCAGTCTATGTAGTGAACATTTTAAGAGTATACCAGATTGGGAGCGATTGTCGCCAGCGGACGACGCGCATCCAGAGGAGGAGAGGAAACTTATTCCCCCGCCAAGGTACGGCGTAGCCGTGGACTTTGCAGAGCGATGTGCCGTTTCACCCTGTGTTCATCGCTTCCCATGTGGGTAAACAATACGTATACTTACGTATAGAAGGAGTGGATGAAGATGGAATTGCGAGCGTACGGCAAGACGAAGATGAATGTAAGCGTACTCGGCTTCGGCGGTGCGGAGATCGGCTTCCAGAACGCCTCGGTCTCCGATGTCGAGCGGCTGCTCAGCAGCGCGCTCGACGCGGGGCTGAATCTGATCGACACCGCTGAATGCTACGCGAGCAGCGAGGAGCTGATCGGCAAGACGGTCTCGCACCGTCGCGAGGACTACTACCTGTTCACCAAGTGCGGCCATGCGTCTGGCCTCGACCACCCAGACTGGGACCCCAAGCTGCTGCAGCTCAGCATCGACCGCAGCCTGCAGCGACTCCAGACCGACTATGTCGATGTCATCCATCTGCATAGCTGCAGCGAGGAGATCCTGCGCCAGGGCGATGTGATCGAGGTGCTGCAGCGCGCCAAGGAAGCGGGCAAGACCCGCTACATCGGCTACAGCGGCGACCATCAGGACGCCTTGTACGCTGTCCAGTCGGGTCAGTTCGACTCGCTGGAGACGTCGCTAAGCATCGCCGATCAGGAAGCCGCCGACCTGACGATCCCCAAGGCGATCGAGCAAGGCATGGGCGTCGTCATCAAGCGCCCGATCGCCAATGCCGTATGGAAGCATCGGACCCGGCCCGAGGACAGCTATGTGCAGCCTTATTGGGACAGGCTCCAGCAGTTGGACTATGACTTCCTGCGCGGCGACATGCAGGAGGCGGTCAGCGCCGCGCTCCGCTTCACGCTCTCAGTGCCTGGCGTGCACTCGGCGATCGTCGGCACTGCGCGCCCCGAGCGCTGGGTGGAGAATGCCCGACTCCTGGAAGCCGGCTACCTGCCAGAAGCGCAGTACCACGCGATCCGCGGCCGCTGGGCCGAGGTCGCCCAGGATGACTGGGTCGGCCAGCGCTGACCCTGGCCTCGCGGCGGCTGGCAGGCGTATCGTCGCCAGCTACGGCGGGCGGCGGCCGGGCTTTATAGCGCGGCTGACCACGGCGGGCGGTAGGTGGTCGTCCGACCGCCTACCTCATGACCGCCGGACCCTACGCGCTAGAAGCTACGCGCGGAAAGAAGGCGTGCTCTACGCATGGACAACTGCGGCCGGCGGCGGCTGGATTAGCGGACTCTTGCTCCGCAACCCCTATAATTCATCGTCATGATGCAAGAACCGCTCGCGTGCTGAGGGGCCGCTCGTTCTAAGGCTTCCCACGGAACTTATTGGCGCGAATTGCCTCTCATCTTGAGTTTAACGCTCGTCACCGCGCTTATTGGCGCGAAAAAGCTGATTTTGGCTTCATTTTGCAAAAATAAGCTCTCTCACGAGCGTTAGCCTGCGCATGACTGCTTTTTCGAACAAATAAGGACGAGGGCAAGCGTTAGCGGAACCTCCCCGCCTTGCAGGATACTAAGCGGAGCGTGCGCGGGTCAGCATTATACGAGGTTCACCCTTATTTAAAAAGAAAGCGCTACCTATTATTAATGAAGAGAGAGGAAGGATACATAATGACGATGATTCCTTTGAAGCGCCGCGGCGTCGACGCCAGTCGGCTCGTGCTCGGCTGCATGCCCTTCGGCGGCGGCTGGAACAGCGATCCCGTAACGGAGGCTCATTACTCAGAAGGACAAGCAGCGGTCGAGGCCGCCCTCGAAGCGGGGATTACGATGTTCGATCTGGCCGACATCTATACGCGGGGCAAGTCGGAGCGCGTCTTTGGCGAGGTGCTGCGTCGCCAGCCGGGCTTGCGGGAGCGGATCATCCTGCAGTCCAAATGCGGCATCGTGCTGGAGGAGCCCGGCGTGCCGAATCACTATGATTTCTCGCCCGATCACATCCTGCGCAGCGTCGACGGCAGCCTCCAGCGACTCGGGGTCGACTATCTCGACATCCTGCTGCTGCACCGCCCCGACCCCCTCATGGATGCCGAGCAGGTTGGCGAAGCGCTGCGCCGATTGAAGGCATCAGGCAAGGTCCGGCATTTCGGCGTCTCCAATATGAGCATGGGCCAGATCAAGCTGTTGCAGACCTACTCCGACGAACCGTTTATTGTCAACCAGCTGGAGATGAGCCTCTCGCGCACGGGCTTCGTCAACACGCAGGTCTATGTCAATCAGGACAAGGGCAAAGACAACATCTTCCCGGAAGGCACGATGGAATATTGCCAGCTCGAAAACATCCAGCTGCAAGCCTGGGGGCCGCTCGCTCAGGGACGCTTCTCCGGTCGCTCTCTGGAGGACGAGAGCGAAGCGATCCGCCAGACGGCTGGGCTGGTCGGCCAATTCGCCGAGGAGAAAGGCACGACCCGCGAAGCAATCGTGCTGGCCTGGCTGCTGAAGCATCCCGCTGGCATCCAGCCGGTTATTGGCACGACCAAGCCGGAGCGGATCGCCGCATGCCGGGACGCCGAGCGCGTCGAGCTGAGCCGCATCGAGTGGTATCTGCTCTACAACAGCTCGCGCGGACTGCCGCTGCCGAAGCCGCAATAAACACGTCTAGCCAGCGCAGCACCCGCCCTACAGGTCGAGCGGTGCTGCGCTGGCTTTTTTGTCTCCTGGGTGATTCGCAGAGACCTGCATGCCCGCTTTGGAGCATATTTAGAGGTATTTTTGCAGTTACGCGATGAGCGAAGAAGACACGAAACCGTGCAACGTCTATAGTGACGGTATATCAGGGATCGTGCTGCTAGTGGCGTACTGCACGTCGCCATTCTCCCCCTCCACCCGAGCTTCAGTGAGCCCGGCGACACGGCGGCAAGACGTCACTTGGCTGCGCCTAGCCTTCCACGCGCAGAACGATCTTGCCGACGTTGGCGTCGCTCTCCATCCGGGCGTGGGCCTCGTTGGCCTCGGTCCACGGCAGGACCGTGTCGATAACCGGGCGTAGTCTCCCGTCCGCGAAGCGCGGCAGCGCCCAGTCGGCCAACTGTGCGGTGAGCCGGAGCTTCTCCTGCAGCGGCAGGTTGCGCAGCGTCGAGCCGATCACCCGGATCCGCCGACTGAGCAGACGGCCGAGGTCCGCCTCCGCCACCTTGCTGCCCCCCATCAGGCCGATCAGGACGAGCCGTCCGTCCATCGCCAGCACCTCCAGATGCTGCGTCCAGTAGGCTGCGCCGATCGCGTCGAGCACGACCTCGACGCCTCGCCCTGCAGTCGCCTCAAGCACTTGGGGCGCGAACGGCCCCGCTTTGTAGTCGATGGCCAGGCTGGCTCCGAGCGCCAGCGCCGCCTGTCGTTTCGCCTCCGACCCCGCTGTGACGATCGCCCTGGCCCCGAGCTCGCGCGCGATCTGGATCGCCGCGGTGCCGACGCCGCTCGCTCCGGCATGGATGAGCGCGGTCTTCCCCGCCTCCAGTCCGCCCAGCTCCACCAGATTCAGATACGCCGTGAGGAAGGCTTCCGGGATCGCCGCCGCTTCCTCGAAGCTTAGCGCGTCCGGGATGCGCATCGCCATGCCCGCAGGCAGGCTGACGCGGGCCGCATAGCCGCCGCCCGGCAACAGTCCAAAGACGCGGTCGCCCGGTTGCCAGCCCTCTGTCTCAACCCCTGCCTCCAGGACGATGCCTGCCATCTCCAGCCCGAGGATGGTCGAGGCGCCCGGCGGCGGCGGGTAGTGGCCCCGCTTTTGCAGCAGATCGGCACGGTTGAGCGCCGTCGCCTTGACCTCGACGAGCAGCTCGCCTGCTCCGACCGCCGGTTCCTCCGCCTCCCCGAGCACGAGCATTTTCGTCTGTTCGTCCACCAACACAGCCTTCATCTAGTTCGCCTCCTATAGATTAGGGCAGGATCGCGCCTGCCGAGTTGGATTGCACAGTCAAGCAGGATCACGCCTGCCGGGTTCATCTCGCACATTCGAGCAGGATCGCCCCTGCCGGGTTCATCTCGCACATTCGGGCAGGATTGTACCCGTCGGAATCACCTTGCACAGTTGGGCAGGACCACGCCCGCCGACTACGCCGGATCAGCTTCTCAGATTGCGATTCAGCAGCCGATGCTCGGCCATCGCTTCGTACTTGCTGTCCGGGCGTCCCCAGTTGCAGTAGGGGTCGATCGAGATGCCGCCGCGCGGCGTGAACGTCCCCCACACCTCGATATAGCGCGGCTGCATCAGCCCGATCAGATCATTCATGATGATATTGACGCAGTCCTCGTGGAAGTCTCCATGGTTGCGGAAGCTGAACAGATACAGCTTCAGCGACTTGCTCTCGACCATCCGCTGGTCGGGGATGTAGGAGATATAGATCGTCGCGAAGTCTGGCTGCCCGGTCATCGGGCACAGGCTCGTGAACTCGGGGCAGTTGAAGGTTACCCAATAGTCCCGCTGCGGATGCTTGTTGTCGAACGCCTCCAGCACGCCCGGGTCATATTGATAGACATAACTTGTCCCTTGATTGCCCAGCAGGCTCAAGCCCTGCGACTTTAGCTCTTCGTTGCTTCTTCCTGTCATATCTTCTCCCTCTCTCACAATGATGATGGCCTACTCGGCCGTATCGTATCGTCATCTACCGCTTCGCATTCTAGAATACAGCTGCTAGACGCCCCGCTTGTTGCCCCACAGCCAGATATGGAGCTGTGGCAGCACGCGGACGCGGCGCAGGCTCGTAGAGCGCAGCACCGCCTCGACGAGCCATTCGTAACGGGACACCAGGTAAGCGAGCATCCGCTGTGAGTCCGACTCTGCGAGCTCGCCGTTGCCGGGCTGGACGACCATCGCCAGCTCGGGATAACGGGCGTGTACGGTCGCGGCATACGCCAGATCCTGCTCGTCGAAGACGACGACCTTCAGACTCGTCTGCTCCTGCCGGTCGGCGAGCTGCTCGACAATCTCGTCGAGACGCGGCCAATCCGTCGCCATCCCCGAGCTGGGCGGCTTCGGCGAGAGCGTCAGCTCGTCCACCTCGCGGAACCACGGCTGATAGCGACTGCCCTGCGTCTCCAGCGCTACGGTCATGCCCTGCCCATGCAGCAGGTCGATCAGCTCGCCGAGCTGGGGCAGGAGCGCCGGATTGCCCCCAGACAGCGTCACATGAGCGAAGCTGCCGCCTCCCAGCTCCTGCAGCTCGCTAACCACCGCGTCGGCAGACAGCAGGCGGATCTCCGAGGCGGCCGAGCCGTCCCACGTGAAGGCCGAGTCGCACCAGCTGCACGAGTAGTCGCAGCCCGCCGTCCGCACGAACATCGTCTTCTGGCCGATGAAGCGCCCTTCGCCCTGCACCGTGGGGCCGAAGATCTCCAGCACCGGGATCGGCCTGCCACTCATCGCTCCCTCCGCGGGCGATAGATCACATAGCTGCTAGGCGTCTCCCGCAGGAATACCTGCAGGCAGCGCGGCCGGTGCCGCAGCGTATCCAGATGCGCCTGCACCGTTTCGTAGACGACGCGGGCGACGACCTCCGTCGTCGGCAGCCGCTGCTCCGGCTTGGCTCCGAACGCATCGGCATTGTTTAGCAGCGTATGGTCGAAGCGGCCATGCACCAGTTGCTTGAGCACGGCAAAGTTGATCAGGAAGCCGGCCTCGTCCAGTTCGTCACCGACGATCGTCAGATCGACGAAGTACGTATGGCCGTGCATCGTCTGACAGCCGCCGGCCGATTCGTGCGGGATGTAGTGCGCAGCGGCAAAATGCATATCCTTGTGCAGCTCATAGCGGAAGTCGTGGGCGGGCGAGGGATAGATTTGCTGTATCATCTCGTCAGCTTCCTTTCGCGTTGGGATTGGAGATACGCGTCCAGCCCCTTCCTGCGCAGCAGGCAAGCCGGACAGCTCCCGCAGCCGTCTGCGGGGATGCCGTTGTAGCAGGTCAGCGTGCGCTCCCGCACGAAGTCGAGGCCGCCTAGCTCGTCTGCGAGCGCCCAGGTCTGCGCCTTGTCGAGCCACATGAGCGGCGTCTCGATGACGAAGCTGTAGTCCATCGACAGATTAAGCGTCACATTAAGCGATTTGATGAAGACGTCCCGGCAGTCGGGATAACCGCTGAAGTCGGTCTCGCAGACGCCGGTGACGAGATGGCGAGCGCCGATATTTTTGGCCAGCACCGCTGCGAAGGTGAGGAACAGCATATTGCGACCGTCGACGAAGGTAGACGGCAGACTGCCCTCGCGATGCTCGATTGCGATGTCCTGTCGCGTCAGCGCATTGGGCGCCAGCTGGCTGAGCAGCGACAGATCGAGCACATGCTGGCGAACGCCCAGCTCCCGGGCGATCTCGGCGGCGCAGATCAGCTCCTGCGCATGCCGCTGTCCGTAGTTGAAGGTGACGGCTTCGACTGTCCCATAGGTTTCCATAGCCCATAACAAGCATGTCGTGCTGTCTTGACCGCCGCTGAAGACGACGACGGCCTTCTCCTGTTGTCTCATTATTACCCTGCTTTCCGGAATGCAAAAACGGCCTGCCAAAGGGAATCTGCTGTCGACGCCATCAGGCGGTCGCAGCAAGCTCCATAGCATGCCGTTCATCCTTAGTATTTTTATAGAGGGGGGGTCGCGAACCTCTCCCGGGCATGCGCTGACGCATGACTCCGGCATGGTTATTCAGTTCGAGGATACTATATCACAGTCCCGCCCGGATGGGAAGGGCATCGCATGCCCCAACGACGGCGACATCGTCGCCTGACGAGGCCGGGCCGCAGCGCTGAGGGCTTGGACCGTCAAGGCTGCCGACCATGGCCGGGCCAGCTTCGCTCACAGCCCCACAGCGAACGCGGACCCAGGCCCTCCTCCGCTCGGCCTGGACTGTCAGGGCTCCCGACACTGGCCGGGCTCGCTTCGCTCACAGCTCCATAGCCGGTGCGGACAGACGCGCTTCCCCATCAGGCTGCCGCCCCGCGCGGCCAGATCCGTCTGGTCCGTCTGGTCCGTCTGGTCCATCAGGACCGTCAGGGCGGTTGACGCCGAGGCGACTCGCCTCGGCGCGCTTCAGATACTTTTGCCCGCGCCAGCGCCAGAGGGAGAGCGCCCCTCGCACGTACTCGTCGAGGATCATACACAGGTAGATGCCGGTCAGTCCCCAGCCCCAGTGGATGCCGGCCATGTACGAGAGTCCCGCCGCGATGATCCACATCGACGTCAGCGACGCGACCATCGTGAACTTGGTGTCACCCAGCGCATTCAGCGAGCTGCCCATCGCCATATTCAGCATCTTGCCCGGCTGCAGCAGCAGATTGAGCGCCAGCAACGAGACGCCGATCGCGACAATCTCGGTGTCAGCCGTGAACAGGCCGAGCAGATGCGGGCCGAACAGCAGCAGGAGCAGCGCCCCCGGCACCACGATCGCGATGCCGATCCACAGCGCCCGGTACGCCATCCGATACGCCTCTCGGGTCTGGCCCGAGCCGAACAGATGAGCGATCTGGATCTGGACGGCCAGCGCGATCGAGTAGCCGAGCATAAAGCAGCTGGATTCGAGCGTGTTCATATACGTCCGGGCCGCCAGCTCCTTGGTCCCTAGCATCGCGATGAATGTATAGATCGCCAGCTGCGTCAGCACCCAGCAGGACGTATGTACGCCAAGCGGCCAGCCGATGCGCAGCACCTCGCCGAACAGCTTGCGGTCGAACAGCGTCATATCGCGGAGCTGGATGCGGCGCTCGAAGGCGCGCACATACATCAGATAGAGCAGGATCGTCGCCAGCAGCCGGCTGACCACCGTCGAGATCGCGACGCCCGTCAGGCCCCATGCCGGGAAGCCAAAGGCGCCGAAGATAAAGGCATAGTTCAGGAACAGATGGACGACGTTCATGCCGATCGCCGTGTACATCGGCCCCTTGGTGTTGCCGGTATTGCGGATGACGGTGCTGAGCGTCGACATGACGGCCGCCAGCACCATGCCGCCGCCGACGATCGAGATGTAGATGCTCGCCATCGGCAGCAGCTCCTCGGGCATCTGCAGCACGGCGGCGATCTCCCCGGGCAGCAGGTAGAGGAAGACGCTAAGCGCGAGCCCGATGACGAGCGAGACGCTCACGGCCATCACGGCGATCGTGCGCGCGTCCTCCTCGCAGCGGGCGCCGATCCGCTGGGCGATCAGGATGCCCGCGCCGCTGGCGACGGTGACGAACAGCGTCGTCAGCGCAGCGAACAGCTGGTTGGAGAAGCCGACGACAGCAACAGCGTCATCGGAGATACGGCTCACCATAAGCGTATCAGCGGCGCCAAGCATCAGCTGCAGGAACAGCTCGATAAAGATAGGCCAGGCAAGCGCCCATAACGTATATTTTCGCATCGGATTGGCGGGGGTGTCGGACTTGATCTGAGGTTGCGCAGTCACCGCGTTGGCTCCTTCCGGGTCGGCCCGCTTGGGCGGACACGCCTGGTCAAATGGGTTGTCATATTCAACTCACATTATAGATGCTATACTGGTAGCCAAGTATCAGCGGAGCAACCGAAACTATCACGATTCCAACTTATATCTCTGCCAGGAGGATGAATATGCTGCTGCAATTCGAAGCGCCGCCGCTCCCCCACTACCTCGTCAGCGGGCCCGCTGTCATGCAGGCCGGACGCAAGCACCCGAGCCGCCGATCGTTTGGGGTATTCGACCTGCTCGTCGTCAAGGACGGCTGTCTCTATATCGGCGAGGAAGAGCGGCAATACGAGGTCGTATCCGGTCATGCCCTGATCCTGCGGCCGGACTACAGCCATTATGCGACGCTGCCTTGCAGGCAGCATGTCGACTATTACTGGCTTCACTTCCAGACGACCGGACATTGGGAAGCGTTGGACCGCAAGGGCTGTCCGCCGCCCTGGAACGTCTGGCCGGACAAGCCGGCCGAGGCGCAGACGGGGATGCAAACGGGCGCTGCGCCAAGGGCGATTTGCGCTGCGCCAACCTTCCCGATCCAGATCGCGCAGTTCACTTCGCTGCTGCAGCCGCGCAAGGTGTACGAGCGGCTGGACCAGCTCGGGGAGCTGGAGCAGCGCAATCATTTGGGCAGTGTGCGCTGGCAGCAGCAGCAGCTATTCCAGGAGGTCTTGCAGTTGCTCGCGGCCTCGCTGGAGGCGCCCCCGCCCTCGGCCGCCGCGCTCTGCGCCGAAGCGGCAGCGGCCTATATCCGCGAGCATTATCGCGACGGCTTCACGGCACAGCAAATGGGCGAAAGCCTGCGCTTTCACCCTGTCTATATCGCCCGTTGCATGCAGACCCACCTCGGCTGCTCGCCCTCCGACTACCTGCTGCGCTTCCGCATCGAGCAGGCGAAGCTGCTGCTGCTGCAGAGCGACCTGCCGATCTCGCGAATTGCCGAGGAGGTCGGCTTCAACCAGCCGGCCTACTTCACAGCAAGCTTCACCCGTCTGGAGGGACTGTCGCCGCGCAGCTTCCGCCGCCGCTTCCTGCATCGGTGAGCCGCGGGCCAGTGCGAGCCCTCGCCCATAGCCTACGCGGACACCACCTACTTTGCCGTGATCCCGATCAGGGCCTAGCACCCGCGCCTTGTCCCCTACAACGCCCGCGTCCGCGCGCGGGTGGCAGCGCTCCGGATATGGCGCGGCACGCGGCCGGCGATCATCGTCAGCACATGCTGCGGGATCGTCCCGGTATGCGCAGCCAGCTCATCGAGCGTAATCTCCGCCTCTCCCGACCGTCCGAGCGCCGTGACGACCGTCCCTGCGGGCACCGCATGGGGCAGTCGGATCATCAGCTGATCCATGCACACTCGGCCGAGGATCGGCGTCCGTACGCCATTCATCAGTAGATAGAAGCCTGCACAGCTGCGCGAGTAGCCGTCCGCGTAGCCGAGCGGCACTGTGCCCACCCACTCGTCCTGCTCGGCCCGATACGTGCAGTCGTAGCCGACGTACTCGCCCGCCCGCACCCGCTTCACCTGGATGATGGTGGAGTAGAGCGCCAGCGTCGGCTCCAGGCGCAGACTGCTCTGCCCGCGTACGTCCGGATCGCAGGTGTCGATGCCGTAGAGCGCTGCGCCGACCCGGATCGTCGCCATACCCGTCGTCGCGTCCAGCGGATGCTGGATCGCCGCGGCGCTGTTGCCGCAGTGCGCTGGCACATCGGGCCAGCCCTCCTCGGCCAGCCATCCCCGCATCTGCGAGAATCGGCCCAGCTGATCCCGATAATAGCTGTCGTCCGACTGATTGGCTGTCGCCAGATGGGTATAGACGCCCGCTACCTCGATGTCGCGCGCGCGCAGCCACGGCGCGAGCGCCGCCAGCTCCTCGCGGCTGCGCAGGCCGATCCGGCCCATGCCGGTATCCAGCTTGAGATGGACCTGCAGCGGCTCGCTGCTCCGCCGGCTAGCTCGCATCTCGCGCAGCCAGGTCGCCTGGAACACCGGCACCGCGATCCGGTAGCGCGCCGCACGGTCGGCCTCGGACGGATGCGGCGGCGTCAGCGCCAGGATCGGCACGCCGATCCCCGCCTCGCGCAGCCGCACGCCCTCCTCCAGCTGGCTGACGGCCAGCTCGTCCGCCCCGGCACGCACCGCCGCGCGGGCGACCTCCAGCAGACCGTGGCCGTAGCCGTCCGCCTTGACCGCCGCCATGAAGCGGCAATGCTCCGGCAGCCGCTTGCGCAGCAGCCTCACATTGCGCTCCAGCGCCTCCAGATCGACCTCCGCCCACGTCCATACTGCCGGCCGACTCATCGGACGGCCTCCCGCTCTCGCGCATAGGCCAGCAGCTCGTCGACGAGCGCCTCCAGCTTGAGCGAGCGCGAGCCCTTGACCAGGATGATGCAGTCGCCCCCCGCCTCAGCCTGCAGCGCTGCCATCAGCTCGGCACGCTCGTCTTCGCCGAATGCGGTAACTGCGCCTGCCGGATAGCGGGACGATGCGGCAGCAGCGATGAGGGCCGCCGATGCGCCGATCGTCAGCACCCGGTCGATGCGGCTCGGATCGAGTCCCTCGCCGATCGCCGTGTGCAGCTCGTCGCTCTCCTCGCCGAGCTCGACCATGCTGCCGATGACAGCAACCTTGCGCTTGTGCGGCTGCAGCGTCATCAGCGTCTCGAGCGCGGCGCGCAGGCTCGGCGGATTGGACTTGTAGGCGTCATTGATGACCATCAGATGACCGACGGCGACCATCTCCTGACGCATCCCTGTCGCCTCGACGCGCAGCAGCCCTTGCCGTACCTGCTCCGGCGTCAGCCCGAGATGGCGGGCGGCGGCGATCGCGCCGAGCGCATTGAGCAGCTGATGCTTGCCGAGCATCGGCAGGAACAACGGGCCATACGCAGGATCGTTCACCGTAAAGGCGATGCCCGCCTCGCTCAGCTTCCAGCTTGTCGGATGCAGCGCGTGCCGCTCCGCCTCGCCGAAGGCCAGCCGCTCGACCGTCGTCTCCAGCTCGTCCAAGCGGCCCGTCAGCCGCGGATTGTCCGCATTGTAGATGAACAGTCCCTCCGGCGCCAGACCCTCGAGGATCTCCAGCTTCGCCTCGACGATCCGCTCCCTCGTGTGCAGGTCGGCCAGATGCACCTCGCTGACGCTCGTGATGATCGCCACATCGGGACGCGCCAGCGTCGAGAGCAGCGCGATCTCGCGCAGCCCGGACATCCCCATCTCGACGACAGCCACCTCGGTCTCCTCGGCCAGCGACAGCAGCGTCAGCGGCACGCCCAGCTCATTATTGAGATTGCCAGCTGTCTTCTGCGTCCGGTAAGCCACGCTGAGCAAGCCTGCAAGGATATCCTTGGTCGACGTCTTGCCGTTGCTGCCGGTGACGCCGACCACCCGCGTCGACAGCTGGCGACGATACACGGCGGCCAGCTGCTGCAGCGCCGCTACCGTGTCGTCGACGATCAGCAGCGGCACGCCAGCCGGCGGCTCGCCCTCGCCCGCTCCCCAGAGCGCTGCGACCGCGCCGCTGGCGATCGCCTCCCGCACATAGTCGTGACCGTTGAAGCGCGGCCCGCGGATCGGGATATACAGGTTGCCGGGCTGGATCGTCCGCGTGTCGGTCGATACGCCATGCACCATGATGTCGCCCGTCGTGCCCAGCAGCCGATCGCCGCCCAGCTCCAGCATGACGCCGATACTACCCAATGTACGGCGGATCATACGAGCACCTCCTGCCGCAGCAGCGGCTGCCGCTCCAGCGCCAGCGCGATCAGGCGATCGATCAGCTCCGTATAGGCGATGCCGTCCGTCTCGCGCCAGAGCGCCGGATACATGCTGATCGCCGTGAAGCCCGGCAACGTGTTGACCTCATTGAGATACGCGCGTCCGTCATCCGTGACGAAAAAGTCGATCCGCATCAGTCCCGCGCCATCCAGCGCGCGGAACGTCCGGATCGCTGTCTCGCGCAGCGCCTCGTCGAGCTCCGGCGTCAGACGCGCCGGGATCTGCTGGACGAGTCCGCCTTGCACATACTTCTTGTCATAGTCAAAAAAGTCCGGCTCGCGAATAAACTCGCCGCCTACTGAGCAGCGCGGATCCTCCTGACCGATGACCGCATACTGCACCTCGCGGCCGACGATCTCGCACTCGATGACCAGCTTCGCGTCATAGCGCAGCGCCAGCGCGATGCCAGCCAGCAGTTGCTCACGATCGGCGCAGCGGCTGATGCCGATGCTCGAGCCGAGATTGGCCGGCTTCACGTAGCAAGGGTAGCCGATCTCCTGCTCGAGCTCGCGGAGCGCTTCCTCGCGCTTCGTCTCCCAGCGTTGCTGCCGCAGCTCGATATAACGCGCTTGCCGGATGCCATGCGTCTCCAGGATCCGCTTGGTCATCAGCTTGTCCATGCCGACGGCAGAGGCCAGCAAGCCGTTGCCGACATAGGGCACCCCCGCTAGCTCCAGCAGCCCCTGCAGCGTGCCATCCTCGCCGCCCGGTCCATGCAGCACCGGGAAGACGACGCACGGCTGCTCCCCCATCTCGGCCAGGATTGCCCCGATCGACGCCGCCTTCGACGTATGCTCTGGCACCCGCCGCAGCTGCTCGGGATGCGTCAGCTCGCCCTCTAGCAGCCAGGGCTCGCACCAGAGCCCCTCGCGTGTAATATAGACCGGCCGGACCGCATAGCGGCTCCGGTCGACGGCCTGCAGCACCGTCATCGCCGTCTTGAGCGATACTTCGTGCTCGGCGGATTGTCCGCCATATACAATATAGAGATTCGTCGCCATCCTGCTGCGCCTCCCATGTAGATCTCATATTTTAGGGCGGTCGACCAGCGACCGCCCGCTCTATCTACAGTATGGAGGGACACCTTTAAGACGCCGATAAGGAATGTTAATTTATTTCTTACGAATTCCTTAATATCTCTGAAGCCGACGACACTCGGCCTTCAACCGCGAGCCTGCGATTACCTGACGAACTGAAAAGACCAGTTGTGGTCTGCCGTACCGTTATCGTCCCACTGCACAACGTTCGCGCCTGACGTCGTGGACATGCCCGACACGCCGAGCACTTTGCCGCTGTGGCGATTGACGATCTTGTAGTAGCCGTTCCCCACCGCGACGAACTGCCATTCGTGGTCCGCCGTGCCGTTGTCGTCCCACTGGATCGCTCTTCCTCCGTTGGCGGTAGACATGTTCTCGATGCCGAGCACCTTGCCGCTGCGCATGTTCGTCAGCTTGTAGTAGCCGTTGTTCAGACTATCCACCCGCCATTCGTGGTCGCTCGCGCCGAAGTTGCTCGACTGCAGCGCCAACGCCCCGTTTGCCGTCGAAGCGCCCGCGATGCCGATTCTTAGCCCGCTATGCTGGTTCTGCAGATAATAGACCGAGCCATCGTTGATGCCGGTAGGCGGACCACCGCCGGAGGAATTGGCGAACTGCCAATAGTCCACCTTGAACAGCGAACCGCCGCCGCCCTTGAACATTAAGTAGACATGATGCACGCCTGTCACCGGGGTGACCGTCGTCTCTTGCAGACTCCAGGTCTGATTGCCGCCGGTCGGCGTTACATTCAGCGTGCCGATGACCGGACCTGTCGGGCTGTCGATCCTGATCTCGATCTGTCCGCTTACGGTGGAGGCTACGTTGGCGCGGAAGGTCGTTGGGCCGTTCGCGCCAAAGTCGGCGTTGGCTACCGCGATCCAGTCGCCGTTCTGGATATCCGTCACGGCCAGATTCACGCTTGGCACCGTGCCCCCCGGCGAGTTGGCCGGCTCCGTCAGGATGCGCGCCTGCCAGGCGATCGTCTCGGCCTCCGTGCGCTGATACGGATTGAGATTTTTCGTCTTCGCCACCCCTTGCATCGTGCCGGTCACCGGGTTGATCTCGCCATTGGCCGCATAGGTCAGCTCATTGATATGCGGCGAGCGATAGCCGAGTCCCTGGCCCAACAGCGCTCTGGCTACCGTCTGCGTATGATAGGCGATATACCACTTGCTGCCGAACTGGAAGATCGAGTGGTGGTTGTTGCCCCCGACGCCGAAGAACACGCTTGGATTTTTTAAGATCGATTTGACATACGTAAACGGCCCCATCGGGTTGTCGCTCACCATATAGACGATCTCGCCGGGAGGAATATTGGGCGGATGCGAGCCTCCGAAGTTGGCGCAGTACGAGTAGTAATATTTCCCGTTGTACTTATGAATGCCGGAATCCTCGAAAAAGAACGGCGCGTCGATCAGTTGCGCGCTGCCCTGCGTACTGATCATGTCCGCGTTTAATTTGATGACGCGGGCGGTCTTGGGGCTCGCATACTGCTGCTGCGTCGGACTATTGCCGCCCGGGATGCCCCCGCCGAAGTACAGATAGGCGCTGCCGTCGTCATCGACGAACACAGCCGGATCGAACAGCCATACGACACCCGCTACGCCCGGCGTATTGAAGGTGATGAGCGCTTGGCCGCGCGGATCGGTCCATGGGCCGATCGGACTGTCCGCCGTGAGCACGCCGATCCCGCCAGCGCTGTTGGAGAAGTAGAGGAAAAACTTGTCCTGTCCGTTAATCTTCTTGTGCGTCGCCGTCGGCGCCCAGGAACCGCTCGCCCACGAGGCGATCCCGCCTGGGCCTGCCACCGGGATCGCGCCGTGATCGGTCCAGTTCACCATATCGTCGGAGGAGATCACATGCACCTTGTTCAGATTGCTAAATGAGTTCGATTTCACCGTACCGTTGCTGTTGTATTCGTACGCATCGCTCGACATATACAGATAGACGCGATCGTTATAGACCATGGCGAACGGATCGGCCCCCAGCTTGTGGTCCATCAACGGGTTGCCGTTGCCTGGCGTTTTGGCGATCGACGGCGTCTGCGCGAATACCGTCTGTCCCCCGAACGTTCCCATCCAGATCAGGGCGACGGCCAACAGCAACGCTTGCAGCACATGTCTGTGGTTTGCCTTGCCTTTCAGACTTTGATTCATAATTGCTTCCTCCCTTTCGCTCGTATGATTGGGTCTATCTGACGAACACGAAGCGCCAGTTATGATCTGCCGTGCCGTTATCGTCCCATTGCACAACGTTCGCGCCTGACGTCGTGGACATGCCCGACACGCCGAGCACCTTGCCGCTGTGGCGATTGACGAGCTTGTAATAGCCGTTCCCCACCGCGACGAACTGCCATTCGTGGTCCGCTGTGCCATTGTCGTCCCACTGGATCGCTCTTCCTCCGTTGGCGGTAGACATGTTCTCGATGCCGAGCACCTTGCCGCTGCGCATATTCGTCAGCTTGTAGTAGCCGTTGTTCAGACTGTCCACCCGCCACTCGTGATCGCTCGCTCCGAAGTTGCTCGACTGCAACGCCAGCGCCCCGTTCGCTGTCGAAGCGCCCGCGATGCCGATTCTCAGCCCGCTGTGCTGGTTTTGCAGATAGTAGATCGAGCCGCTCGCCGGGGCTTGTCCCGTGCCTCCGGTTCCTGTCAGTTGCTTGTCGATACGGAAATAGTCCACATCTACATGCCCGCCGACCGTTTGCGTCGAATAATAGAACAATGCAAACCGATAACCCATAAAATGCGGAAGTGTATAGCTCATCTGCAACGTATTGCCGATGGCCGTCCATTGATTGCCGTCCAGGCTATAATAGAAATACGCTTTATCGGTGCGATTTTTGAAATCCATGTCGACCTTGAGATAAACGCGATTTTGCGACAGCGGCACGCTCGCCACTTCAACCGGATTGCCCGAGGCGCCGTTGACCATCACAAGCGATCTTGCGCCATTGCTCATTTTGACGCCGACAAATCCGTAGTTTTGCTGGAAGGCCGACAGACCGGCATAGTCGCCGTTGCGCATCTGGCCGACCTCGATGGCGATCTGCCCGGAGCTCTCCGGTCCGTAGGACCGCTGTGTCAGCGTGTTGACGGCATTAAGAATGCTCGAGCTGGTCCGCCCCGTCGTTAGCCGCATATATCCCGGGCGAGCGTTAAGCGACCATCGGCTGTTGTCGGGATTGTGATTCCACTGCCACGCCTTGTCGAGCTGCGTCTGATTGAACTCATCGGAGGCTATGACATGCTCGTTGCCTGTCGTGCCGAGCACGGGCTTCGTCATCTGCGCAGGCACTTGACCATTCACGCCGAATACCGGCCAGCCGTTCTGCCACGTCACCGGCACGACATAAGGAATCCGCCCTACCGCGCCAAAGTCCCGGAACAGGAAGGCGTACCAGCTGCCATCAGGCGTATCGATGAGCCCGCCTTGCGCGATGCCGTTATGGCTCAACGCGACACGGCCCTCATAAGGCCCTGTGATCTGATCCGCCCGGAAGATCAGCTGCGTACGCTGGCCTCCTTGCGGCCAGGTAATGAGCGAAATATAATACTTGCCGTTAATCTTCTGGAGATGCGCCCCTTCAGCCTGAAGTCCGACATTCGGCCCTGCGACCAGGCTTGCATTGGGGATGATGATCTGGTTGACCCCGCCAGGCTTAACCGCGCTCGCATCGGCCGTCAGCTCGGTTAGCCGGATATCGCCGCCGCCATGCGCGAGGTAGACGCGTCCGTCATCGTCGAAGAGGAGCGACATGTCGTGATAGAAGTTGATCGTGGAGCGCGTCCATGGGCCATGCTCGATGTCCTGCGTCCGGTAGATATACGTCCTGCCTGCCGTACTCGATGAGAACACTGCATAATACGTGCCATTGTGGTACTTGAGGCTGCTTGCCCACGAGCCTTTGCCATACTCCTGCTGTCCATTACGCAGCGCCTGGGCGTCCAGATCTCCTAGCGTATCGTATACATAATTGACAATCTCCCAGTTGACGAGATCGTACGATTTCATGACCGGGACGCCAGGGTTCATATGCATAGTTGTGCTGGTCATGTAGTAAGCGCTCCCAACCCTGATGACAGAAGGATCAGGCACATCGGCATAGATGACCGGGTTTTGAAACGTCGTTTGGTCTTGTCCCGACATAGGCGTGACGGACGACATCAACACAAATACCAATGTAAGCGATACCAACAATAAATAGTTTTTAACCTTCAATTTTTCACCTCGACTCTCATTTGATTTGCAAGTACCATTCGTGATGCACTAACAGACCTGCGTATCGTGTTGCCTGTTCACCCCTCCTCTCCACATTCATTTAATCAAATATTTTACATTTTTTCAAATAAAGAAATAAACCCTTTCTCGAGGCAATGGAGAGGGTTTATTTATGGTATGATTAGATAAGATTAGCGAAGCTATGCACAATCGCTCTTATGGCAGAGGCTCGACCGTGACGGCAGCCTGCTTGCCGCTCATCTGGATGCCCGATTGCGCCTTGCCGATCTCGCGCAGGTCGGCGAGCAGCCGCTGCAGCAGCGCCTTGGCCTGCTCTGACTCGCCCTTGCGGCCTTGCAGCTTGACGACGAGCTGCGCGAGATGGCCTGCCTGCAGCAGCTTCGCAGCCTGCCGCTGCTTTGTATCGTAGTCATGCTCCTCGATCGCAGCGGTCAGCCGGATCTCCTTGACCTTGCGCTCGGCTCCCGGGCTCCTCTGCGCCAGCGGAGCCTGCTGCTTGGCCTGCCCGCGAGCGACGAGCCGACAGGGCGGCGGGCTGCTCATCAGTGTGTCGCAGACGAGATCGGCCTTGGCCTGGCGAGCCAGCGCCAGCGCTTCGTCGCGCGAGACGACGCCGAGCGGTTCGCCGCCGATGCCGGTCAGCAGAACTTCAGCGGCGCGGATTTTTTCGTTTTTTAACATCGTTAATGACTCCTTTCGCGAGCCTAATTTCTGTCATAAGGTTGGTCCGACTTGGATAAACTAACAAACAGAGCCAAACGATGGCGCTCCTACACAGTCACTCGCCAAAACTTAAGTTGATCAGGAGGGGTTTTCATGTACTATTCCAAGAAAAACGCCGAACCCGTACCGGAAGAACAAACATCGATCTGGTCCTGTCAAAGCGATGGCTGCTCCTGTTGGATGAGGGATAGCTTTTCCTTCGATACCAACCCGAGCTGTCCAATCTGCGGCTCCGAGATGCAAGCCGACTCGCGGATGCTGCCCGTACTTAAAAAATAGCAGCTCCACATCTGTCTTCAACTCGCCAGCGGGTGCGATGGGGACAAGTCGCCTCCAGGCAGGCGTAATCGCCGCTTGTCCCGGTCATCGACGGCTCCCTCGGGAGCCGCTCGCGGCCATAGCCCGCGCGTCAAAAGGCGGTACCGGACCAAGCTGTCCGCTGTACCGCCTCTTTCACATGCACTAGTGAAAATCCGACTCCAGCCGTTTCATGAATTCCTCCGCTGCGCTATAGCCCTGCTGACGCAGGTACCAGTTGTTGGCCGCCGCCTCGATCAACCCTGCCACATCGCGTCCCGGCTGCAGCTGAACCTCGATATGCGGCACCTTGACCCCCATATAATCGGTAAACTTCTCATCGAGCTCAAGCTCGTTGTTGAGCGCGTCGTCCTTCCATTTGGTCAGCTCGATATCAAGCGTGATGCGCGTCTCCTCCTGGAAGGCCCTGCGCCCGTAGATCCGAGAGACGTTGATCAGACCGATGCTGCGCAGCGCCAAAAATTCCTTCGTCGATTCGTTGTGCGTGCCGAGGATCGTCTGCGGGCTAAGCTTTTTGAGGACGACGATATCATCGGCGACCAGTCGATGGCCGCGCCGTATCAAGGTATGCGCGGTTTCGCTTTTACCGACGCCAGACTTGCCCCGCAGCAGGATGCCGATGCCCGAGACGTTGACGCAGACGCCATGGATGGAGATCTCCTCCGCCAGATGCTTCACCAGAAAAGCGTCCAGCCGGGCGATAAACTCGCTGGTCCGCGCTCCTGTGCGCAGCAGCGGGATGCCCTCCAGCTCGCAATACTTGGTCAGATACTTCAGACCGTCCTGATTGCTCGTAACGATAAAGCATGGCGGATGGTATTTGACGATATTGCCAATATGATGATTGCGTTCCTCTTCGGTCAAGGTATGGAGATAGTTGATCTCCTTTTTGCCGAGGATCTGGACATGCTCCTGCGGGAAAAAATCAAAGTACCCGACAAATTCCAGCCCCGGCCGGTGCGGCCTGGCTTTGGTAATCTGGCGATGCACTTGCTCCTCCCCGGCGATAATCTCCAGCGAAAACCGCTGGGCGAGCTCTTGTACGGTAATGGCTTTCACCAAGCTGCTGCCTCCTCTCTCTGTGGACCTGGAACGCGTATGGAATAGTTAATTCTACATGAGCTCGCATTTCCCTTCAACCTGACTTCTTACCCAGGTTTACTATCGGCTAAACTACCTTTATACTTAATTGTATGCTTATAGAAAACGAATACATGGTGATAGAGGTGACCCCACGATGGACGTAAAACAGGCATTCAAGACCCTTGGTCTGCCCGAGGATGCGGATAAGGATGCAGTCGAGAAACGGTATACGCTGCTCATCAAGCAGGCACGCACGCAGCAGCGGCGCGAGGAAGCCGGCGAGACAGTGACCGACAAGATCGATCTCGACCGTGTCAACCAGGCCTACAAGCTGGTGCTGGAGCTGGAAAAACAGCAAGAGGTCGAAGCATTTAATGCCAATAAATACGGCAAATACAAAAAAATGGCCGCCTCCGCCGAGAAGGCCGATCATTTCTTCAGCTATTACAAATGGCATCTGATCGTCGGCGTCATTATTGTAATCGGTATTATTTATGGCATTAACAGCTATCTGGATCGTCAGGAGGAGAAGCGCCTCGAAGCGCTGCGCCCGCCGATCGATCTGAGCTTTATGCTGTACGGCAACTTCTTCCTCGAGGAAGGCAGTCAGGATATCGTCCCGCTCGAGGAAGCGATGCTCGCTTACTTCCCGGAGTGGAAGCGCGTGAAGGGCGTCCTCACCTACCTGCCGGGCGAGCAAGGCTCGGCCCAGGATGCGGCGCTCGTCCAGAAGGCGATGATCATGCTGATGACGGAGAAAAGCGACATCTATCTGATCGACGAAAACAACTTCGAGCAGTTGGCCCGCCAAGGACTGCTGATGCCGCTCGAGGACGAGGTGGCTGGCCGTCTGGCGCCGTACGTCACCGACGACATGCTGCGCAAGGCGGCGACCGAGGAGGACACCTCCCCGCGCGTATACGGCATCAAGCTCGGCGAGACCAAGCTGATGCAGGAGCTGCCGCTCATCTACCGCGATATGGTCGTCGGCATCCGCGGCATCGACCCGGAGCACCCGGACAACGCCAAGCTGTTCCTCGAGCGCTTCCTGAGCGGCGAGATACCGGCGGCTCCGCCAGCCTCGGAGGAGAGCGGTACGGACGGCGGCGAGGCGGAGACGTCTGGCGACGCTGCTGCGGGCGAGGCCGAGGCGCAAGACGAGGCAGCTTGAGATCGATTCGTCTTCCGGCCTCCCGGGTAATGAGGGGAGAAAACCTGAGAGGAGTCGATGATCGAATGAAAACCATGTACAAAACGGAAGTGACGTCGCACGGCGGCCGCGAGGGTACGGTCCGTTCGTCAGACGGCCATCTCGAGCTGCAGGTCGGCATGCCTGGCGCGGGCGGCGACGCCACCAACCCCGAGCAGCTATTCGCCGCAGGCTATGCCGCCTGCTACCATAGCGCGCTCAAGAGCATCGCGCAGAGCAAGAAGATCGACACCGAGGGCTCGGAAGTGATCGCCCACGTCTCGCTCCACAAAGGCGACGACGGCTATATGCTGTCCGCCATCCTGGAGGTCAAGATTCCCGGACTGGACGAGCCGCAGATCATGGAGCTCGCCGAGGCGGCCCACCAGATGTGCCCCTACTCCAAGGCCACACGCGGCAACATCGCCGTGGACTTGAAGGCGACGACAGTTTAAAGCTACGGATAATAGAGTTCGCGCAAGAAGAGGCCCAGGGCGACAAGCGCCCAGGCCTCTTCTTTTGCTGCTCCGATGATTGGGGGAGTCTGCGAGCTACAGCCCGCTCAGTATATCGACGTTCAAGAAATTGACGTTGCCTCTGGCGCTGTCATAGCCGAGCTGGATCGTGTTGGAGCCGGCATTGAGCGGCACTGCAAGCGTTACAGTGTTCCAATTGCCCCAGCCGGAGGTCCCGCTGAAGCTCAGATTGTTGGCTACATACACCCCGTTGACGCGTACATACCGCGAGGCATTGCCCGCTCCGGCCGCATACCGAAAGGTGATCGTACGGGTGCCGGCGGCGTTCTGGTTGACGTAGAAATCGAGCGACGTGCCGCTCGTGTTCCATCCGGCGACATAGCCGCGTCCGGTGTAGCCGCCCTGCGTGCTCTCGTTGATCATGCCGCCGCCGCTCGCCAGCGTCCGCCTCGCATTCTCGGCTTCATAGGCGCCATTGCCGGCGATATAGCCGGTGTAGTTGTCCGGCGGCGTCAATTGCAGGATCGAGACGCCCGCCGCTGCAGCCAGACTCTGGACATAGCTTGAGCCTGTCGGCCGCAGCCAGTCGCTGCCGATGATCTTGTCGCCGGCGCGGCGGTGGTTCCACGCCTGGGTCGCATTTTGCTGGAGGAAGTTCAGGTATTGCGACTGGCCGCCGATCGTCCGCAACCGGTTCAAGTTGCGCGCGAAGATCATCTTGAAGCCGGCGGCGTCGTTTTCGCCTTCGTACATGAGCGTCTGCGCCGAGACCATGTTGTCGATCACGTACGTTGCCGCCGTGTTGGCATCCGTAATATAGGCATTATTGCCCGTCGCCTCATAGAGAGAGACGGCGGCGCCGAGATAGTTGCCGTAGTTGTACGAGAAGTCCCAGTCGATGACCGTACCGGCCCCCGGTCCTTGCAGGTGATCGTTGATCTTGCTGCCCGAGACGAGCTTGCTCTTCACCCAGTTGTAGATCTGCGTCGCCTTCGTCAGATAGGCGCTGTCGCCGGTCGCCTGGTACAGCTTCACGGCGGTGATGACCATGGGCGCGTTGGTCGCTACATTTTTTTGCGCATTGGACGAAGCATTGGGATCGTGCGCATCGCGCCGCCACCAGATGCCGCCACCATAGTAACTCGTATCCCACTCCTCGTAGATGCGGTCGAACAGGAACGAGCCGCGGTTGCGGTATTCCGCCGTCCCCGTCAGTTGGTAGGCTCGCAGAGACGCCAGCGCCCACCAGCCGAGATCGTCGTTGAATTTGTTCGCCATCATATCGGGGTATTTGAGATTAAAGCCTGCGTAGACGTCGTCGATCAGCGTCCGATAGACCGGATCGCCTGTCCGTTCGTAGGCGTCCATCACCGTCTCCCACAGTTGGGCTCCCCACCAGAAGTCCGTATAGAGTCCGCCGTCCGGCCCGTGCGCATGCTCGGGGTGGATCAAGTGATCGCTGTTGGTATAGAAGTATTTGGCCGCCGGATCATAGAACACATCGATAAAAGCGTCCATCGCGTCCTTGGCGTTAGACGCCGTGAAAGCTTCGGCCTTGCGGCCGCTGTGCGGGGCGAGCAAGGTCAGGACGAGCATAGCCGCCAGAGCAAGCAGCAATCGTTTTCTCCAGACCATCATGAACACACCTCATCTCCAAAAGATCATTATCCTTTGCTTGTGTCGATCTCATGATGTGCGGCAAGCCGGGCAAGCGCCTCGACCAGCATGACGGCGCTCAATTGCACGCTGAGCTGAACGGCTCCGTCGGGCCGCGTCTCCCATGAAGGACCAGCGAGGCCGGTCTCGGGATCAAGCCCGGACGACCAGAGCGTCTCGCCGTTGCGCAGCAGAATATGCCGCCATGCCGTTTCCTCCTCCGTCTGCAAGAGCATGCGGGCGATATACCGAACCAGGATGCCCTTGAACAAGCCCGTATCGTCGATGCCTTCATCGGGCAGCATGCCAGTCTGCGGATCGACATAACGCGCGCGGGTCGCTGCCGCCGTCTGCGCAGCATCCGCCAGATACGACGCTTCTCCCGTGCACGCATGCAGCTCAAGCCCGGCCCCGATCATGACGCCCTGACAGTAGGTGAACGTCCACTCCTTGTCGATAGCCCCGTCCCCTAGACGATTGATACCATCCCAGACGAAGCCAGTCTGCGGATCGACCAGATGCTCCCGGTTCCAGGCATAGATACGGCGGGCCCAGGCGAGATCCTCGGGATCGCCGAAGCGCTGATGCAGACGGGTAGCCAGGATGGCTGCCGGGGCATTGGCCGGGGTATTCTTGTAATCAAGCTGATCCTTCTTCCACGCCATTCCCCCGCCCATATGACTGTTCCAGGCGGTCCGGATATCTGTCCACAGCTCGCTCACGCGCTCGCGGTATAGCCGATCGCCGGTCGCGTCGTAGACTCGCAGCAGAGCGAGGGCGAGCCATTCCATATCATCGTAGTAGTTGTGCAGGAAGGTATCGCCGTTGATCCGGCGCAGATGGCTCGCGAGGGAATCGATCCGCTCCAGATAGGCGCGGTCCTGCGACCGCTCGTAGCCATCCATCCACACATCGATGACATGGGCTTGCCACCAGTAATAGAAATTGTCGCCGGGCTTCGCCGCTGCGCCCGGGTGCCATTGTGCCAGGATGCCGCTCTCGTCGTCGCGATAGTTGGCATACAGCCGCTCCTGCAGCCACTCCGCACGCTCGGACCACAGCAGCTGTCCGCCGCCCATCACCTCCCCTCCAGCAAGGCTGCCGTCTCCAGCAGGATGACGCCGCTCAGTTGCGTGCTAAGCTCGATGTCGCCGGTCGGCCGCTCGTCCCAGGCGCCGCCGAACAACGCGCCTTCGCCGCGTCCTTGCTCCCATAGCATCCGGGCATTCGCCCGGATGACCTGAGCTGCGTCCGTGCGGGCTTCGGGCAGCAGCGCCAACTGCCCGGCATAGCGGGCAAAGATGCCCTTGAACAAGCCGCCGTCGCCCGTTCCCTCCAGCGGGAACAGCCGGTCATCGGGGCGGGTCATCTCCTCGACCGCCGCCCGCCAGGTGCGCTCGGCATCGGCTTGGTACTGCGGATCGCCCGTCAGCCGGTACAGCTCGACCGCAGCGCCGATGTAGACGCCCTGGCAATAGGTGAATTTCCATTCCTTGTCGATCGCGCCGTCCTGCAGCCGGTTCATGCCGTCCCAGACGAAGCCGGTGGCCGGATCGACCAGCGTCTCCCGCAGCCAATGATAGATCTTCCTGGCCCACGCCAGATCCTCCGGGTCGCCGAAGGCGTCGTAGAGGCGCGCCGCCAGGATCGCCGCCGGCGCGTTGGCCGGCGTGTTCTTGTAATCGAGCTGCGTCTTCTGCCAGGCGATGCCGCCGCCCATATGCTCGTTCCAGCCGGTCTGGATATCCGCCCACAGCAGTAGCGCCGTCGCTTTGTAGCGCTCCTCGCCCGTCGCCTGGTAGGCGCGCAGCCAGCCGATCGCCATCCATTCCATATCGTCGTACAGCATGTTGGGCCAGGACCCGCCGTTGCGCGCCAGCAGTCCGTCATAGAGCTCGCTCAGCCGATCCGCATAACGGGGCTCGCCCGTCCGCTCCAGCCCGTCCGTCAGCGCTTCGACGGCATGGGCCATCCACCAGTAATGAAAGATCGTGTTGCAGGCGCCGTCCGGGCATGGCGTCTGGATGTTGTACATCCGGATCGCCGGATTCCAGAAGTCGCGCTCCAGCGCCTGCTGGGCCTCGTCCGCTTGGGTCTGCCAGGAGGCAGGCAACGTCTCTTGTCTTGTTTCGTTCATCCTTGCGTCTCCTTCCCTTGATGTAGACCGACTAGCCCTTGACGCCGCTGAAGGCGATGCCTTGGACAAAGTAACGCTGCAGCAGCAGGAACAACGCGAGTATCGGCGCGATCGCCACAAGGGCGCCGGCCATCATCGGACCAAAGTCGGTCTGATAGTTGTACGAGAATGCCTGCAGTCCCATCTGAATCGTGTGCTTGGCCGGATCATTGAGGACGATCATCGGCCACAGGAAGCTGTTCCACCCGGCCTGGAAAGTGAAGATGCCGAGCGTCGCCAGCGCCGGCGCCGTCAGCGGCAGGTAGATCCGCCAGAAGATGCGGAACTCGCCGGCGCCTTCAATGCGCGCCACCTCGAGCATGTCGCTCGGCAGCGAGACGAAAAACTGACGCATAAAGAATACGGCAAACGATCCCGATGCTCCCGGCAGGATGACGCCCCAGATCGTATTCATCAAGCCGAAGCCGCCTTCGCCTTGCAGATTATTGCCGCCGAGCAGCGGGAAATGCTGCAGCACATACACGCTCGGAATCATGGTGACGATGCCGGGAATCATCATCGCCGCCAGCAGAATTCGAAAGAGCGGCTGGTTGAGCCGGAACTTTAACTTGGCAAACGCATAGCCGCTCAGGGAGCCGAAAAACAGATTAAATGCGACGCCGAGCACTGCCAGTACAAAGGAATTCCAGAAATACAGGCCAAACGGCACCGTCGTAAACGCCGTGACGAAATGATCGAAGGTGATGCTGGTCGGGATCCACTGGATCGGGACCGTGAAAATCTCCTCATCCGGCTTAATCGCGGTTAACAAACTCCAATAAAACGGTAAAAACATGACGATGGCTACGATCGAGCTGAACAGATAAAACAACGCCCTCCTAAGCGCTCTCGCTCTGGTTATGCTTCCGGTTGCTTCCACTTGGATTCCACCTCCTAGATCACCGACTCTTCCGCCTTGGTGACCCTCATGTTGATCAGCGAGAAGATGAGGATGGCCATCGCCAGTACGAATGCCTGGGCCGAGGCATAGCCCATCTGCAATTGGTTGAAGCCCTGCTGATAGATCAGGTAGACCGGCGTCTTCGTCACATTGGCCGGGCCGCCCTGGGTCAGGACGAATGCCTGGTCGAACAATTGCAGCGCCCCGATAATCGCCATCGTGCTGACGAGGAAGGTCGTCGGCCGCAGTTGCGGCCAGGTAATATACCTCACCATATCCCAACGGTTCGCCCCGTCCAGCCGCGCCGACTCGTACAGATGATCCGGCACGCCTTGAAGACCTGCCAGATAGATGATCATATTGGCGCCGACCGACTGCCAGAGCGTGACGAGCACGATGGCCAGCATCGCTGTCTCCGTCTGCGCCACCCACGCCGGACCGGTGATGCCGATATAGGAGAGCAGCCCGTTGACCAGACCGAACTCCGGGTGGAGCAGCCATAGCCATACGGTCGCCGCCGCCACCGCCGAGGTCAGCGTAGGCAAGTAATAGAAGGTTCGGAACAGCTTGATCCCGCGCCAGACGCGATTGACCAGCAGGCCCAAGCCAAAGGACAGGACGATGTTAAGCGGCACGAAGATCACCGCGTACAACAGCACATTGCGGAAGGTGAGCCAGAGCAGGCTGTCGCCCCACAGTCGGCGATAATTGTCCAGCCCGACCCAGTCCATCCGGCTGAGCACATCATAATTGGTAAAGCTGAGGTACAAGGCCATCGCCACAGGGATGATCGTAAATACGATAAATAACAGCATGGTCGGCGTGATGAACAAATAGGCGGTTCTTGCCTGATGACGCTCCAGCTTGTTGATCGTTGACATTGCAAAACCTCCCCCTCTCGCAGGAGCTTATCCGCCCAAGCATCCCCGGCTAATACCCCTCATAGGATACGGCTGCCGGGGATGGTTAGCGCCCTGCTACTTGACGACCTCGTTATCCTTCAGCAGCTTGTCGCCCTGCGTCTGCGACTTGGCCAGCGTATCCTCAGCACTCTGCTTGTTCTGGATGAACAGCTCCAGATTGGGGATCAGGCCATCCACCTCCATGACGGAATAGCCCGGATGCCGCGGACGAATCTTGGCGAACTCGAGCGTCTCCAGGAACGGCTGCCATTGCGGGTCGTCCGCGAAAAACGGGTCCTCGAGCGCTGGCTTGTAGCCCGGCAGATTAAGCGAGGTCTTCGCCCACAGCATGGCGTTGTCCTTGTTGGCCAACCACCAGGTGATGAACTCCCAGGCTTCGTCCTTATGCTTCGACCCCTCGGGGATGACCAATCCGAAGCCGCCCATGACGCTGGCCCGGTCGCCATTTGGTCCTGCAGGCGGCGGCACGACGCCAAAGTCCAGCTCGCTGCCGTATTTCTGATAGGTGCTCAGCATCCAAGGACCGGTGAAGTGCATCGCCAGCCTACCGGTAACGAACGCATCCGTGCCTTCGCCCAGTCCCTGCTCGAAGCCGATCCGGTACACCTTATCCTGGTTCATCAGACGATCCCAGAACGACAGCACAGCCAGTCCCTGCTCATTGTTGAAGTTCGTCTTGCCGTCCTCGGTCAGCATCTGGCCGCCCGCTTGCTGCAGATACATGCTGAACAGTCCCGGATCGCTCATCGAGAAGCCTGCGACCTCCAGCCGGTCGCCGTTCCACTTGGTCAGAGCCTTGGCGGCCTCGGCCAGCTCTTCCCATGTTGCAGGCGGCTCCAGTCCCGCGTCCTCCAGCATCTTCTTGTTGTAGAAAAGCGCCCGCGCATCGACCGTAAGCGGCAGGCCGTACAGCTTGTCGTCGTAAGTCAGCTCCTTGAGCGACTCCTCAAAGTAATTGTCGCGCTCGATGCCGTCGCGGGTCATCAGCTCGTCGATCGGATGCAGCACGTTCTTCGGTGCGTAGAGCGACGTGCGCCAGCGGTCCCAGAACAGGATGTCCGGCGAGCCGCCCGAGGTCGCGGAGGTCAGGAACTTGGTGATCATATCCTGCTGCAGCACATACTTCACGCGGATTCGGTCCTGCGATTCGTTGAAGGCCTTTACCATCGTCTCGAATTGGACCTGGCCTTCGCCGCCCCAGTCGCCCCAGAAGGTCAGCTCGACTGGTTTGCCGCCAGAGCTGCCGCCGTCAGCGCCGGGACTTGTGCCGCCCTCGCTTGCGCCACCGCCGCTATTGCCGCTGCAGCCGGCAATCATCGCAGCCGTCAGGATGGTACCCGTCAAGGTCATCCATTTCTTTTTCATCTGTGTTGCCTCCCTTTTTTTGTTAGCCGACTACTTGAATGCGCTTGCATTCGGATCGGCGAGGATCAGTCTGAACTGCCGCTCCACGAGCCCCGGGATCATTTCCGCAGTACTCGGTTTGTTCGACGGCGGCGATCATGCGTAATGGGTAACGCTTACACGAGTTAGTATATTAGCATATTAACCTAATGTCAATACTTATTTATTTGGTGATTCGCGCAAGCTAATATAACATTTTTCGAATGTCATGAGCTTGATGCATACGAGGCATCCTGCCTTAAGACCATAGAAAAAGGCTTCCCGCAGGAAGCCATGGATAACTTAAGGTCAGAGACGCGGTCAGGGACGCGCCGGTCCCGTTGAATCGCCGAGGATAAGCTCGGCATCGAGCTGCGTCTTATTGGGCACGACGTCGCCTCGCATGATGCGCAAGACATTCTCAACTGCGAGGCGTCCGATCCGCTCCTCGCTTTGCCGGATATGGGTGAAGGCGTAACCGCCTCCTAACCAGGTGGCAGGCGAATCAAAGCAGACGATGGAGTAATCCTCGGGGATGCGGCAGCCCAGCCGTTCGATCGCCACCTTGGCCAGCAGCGCGATATTATATTCCACTGCAAACACAGCGGTAATCGCCGGATGCCGCTGCAGATGCTCCATGATGATGGCGATGTCCCGTTCGATGTTATCTTCATTGAATGAATCCGGCAAGGTAGAGGTAATATTGCTCGCCCACAGCCCACGGTCGACGATGACCCCCTGCTCGGCGTGTGCCTGGATAAACCCTTCGATGCGCTCTTCGACCGCCGTGGTGTCCATGGGCGGCGGCGAGAGAAAGGCGATGTGACGATGCCCGAGGCCGAATAAATATTCGGTCGCGTTGCGGGCGGCAGCCGCATGCGCGGTGGCGATCGAAGCGGCAGCCACCCCCTTCAGATGGCGATCGACGAGCACCAGCGGGAAGCGCTCGATGACCAGCTTCAGAATCTCGGCATTGAAGTACTCGCCCTGCGCCGGGAAGATGATCAGGCCGTCCACGCCAAGCTTCAGCAGCTTTTGGATCGACTGCTCCTCATTATCCGGAATTCCGAACGAGCGGCGCAGCACGAGGAAGCAGTCATGCTCGCGAGCAGCCTCCTCCATCCCATAGATCAGGCCGGTGCCGTAGCTGTTGCCGAAGTCGGTAATGACCAGACCGATGGTGACCATCTCCTCGACGGGCGCTGCTGTCTGACGCTCCTGCAGCGCGACCGCGCTGCCGGCAAAATCCCGCTCCGCATCGGCGACGAACGAGCCCTTGCCTGGCTTGCGGATGATCAGCCGCTCGGCCGCCAGCAGCTCAAGCGCCTTCTTGCTGGTGATGCGGCTCACGCCGTACGCTTCGGCCAGCTCTTTCTCCGATGGGATACGGTCGCCGATGCCGTATTTTGCCGTCAGGATATCCTGCTTGACGTTTTCAAAAATTTTCTCGTATAGCGGTTTGGAGGATGGCTCATCCATCATGATCCCTCATTTCGATCACCCTACTGCACGTACGGCTCATAATAATATATCATGATATATTACTCTACTGCTTTTGGCAACCTTCTTTCAGTAGATCGCGCGATTGCGCTCTAACGCTACAAGAAATTATACCTCGGCTATTGACAGCTCACTTCATTGGTTGTATGGTTAGTTGCAAGAGTAATTAACCAATGTGGTGGTGAAGCAATGAGTTCACTTATCGGAGATGACCGTCCGATCTTTGCCCAGATAGCCGAGCGGATCGAGAACGATATCATTGACGGAGTTTTGCCGGAGGAATCACAGGTGCCATCGACCAACCAGTTTGCCGCCTATTACAAGATCAATCCCGCTACTGCGGCAAAGGGCGTCAATCTGCTCGTCGATCAAGGCATCCTGTACAAGAAACGGGGGATTGGCATGTTCGTGGCCGAAGGCGCGCGCTCCACGCTGCTGGAGATGCGCAAGGAGCAATTTTATGAGCAATACGTCGTCAGCATGCTGGCCGAGGCTCGCAAGTTAGGTATTACCGAATCGCAGCTTGCTCAGATGATCGAACGGGGAGGAATGCTCAAATGACCATCGTCGCACAAGTAAAGGGCTTAACTAAACGATATAAAGATACGACCGCCGTGAACGACGTTACCTTTGCGCTCGAGGAAAACAAGATCTACGGCCTGCTCGGCCGCAACGGCGCCGGCAAGACGACCATCATGCATATGCTGACCGCGCAAGCGTTCGCTACCAGCGGCGAGATCTCCGTGTTCGGCGAGCATCCGTACGAAAATCACCGCGTGCTCAGCCAGATTTGCTTTATTAAGGAGAGCCAACGTTATCCTGACGCCTTCCGGATCGTCGATGCCTTGGCAGTTGCAGCTTCGATGTATCCAAACTGGGACCCGACGTTTGCCGATGAGCTGGTGGAGCATTTCGCGCTGCCCCGCAAGCGCGCCATCAAAAAGCTCTCGCGCGGCATGCTTTCCTCGGTCGGCATCATCATCGGCCTGGCGAGCCGAGCGCCGCTGACGATCTTCGATGAGCCGTATCTCGGACTGGATGCGGTAGCCCGCCAGATGTTCTACGATCTGCTGCTCGAGGATTACAGCACGCATCCGCGGACGATCGTGCTCTCCACGCATCTCATCGACGAGGTGAGCCGGATGCTCGAGCATGTGCTCGTCATCGACAAGGGCCGGCTCATCATCGACGAGGACACCGACACCTTGCGCAATTATGCCTTTACGCTGGCCGGACCGGCGACCAAGGTCGAGCCCTTCCTCTCTGGGAGGCGGGTGACGCGTCGCGAGCCATTCGGCAGCTTTATGACGGCGACCGTGATCGGCGAGCTGTCCGCGGCCGACAGGCAGCAGATCGAAGCCGAGGGGCTGGAGCTGCTGCCAGTGTCGCTGCAGCAGCTCATCGTACAGCTCACCCATCAACCAAGCACGCCACAGGAGGCGGTTAACCGATGAATCGTACAGCCAATATTGTCCGGATGCACCTGCGCAACCCCTTCATGCTGCTCGCACTGCCATGGATTATCATCTTGTCCAGCTTCACGATCAACTTTATTATTAGCCTGTTCATCGACGAACAGCTATTTACCGGCGGTCTGATCTCCATCTTTATCTTCATCTTCGTAACCGGTATCGTCATGGTGCCGCAGACGTTCCCGCTGGCGCTCGGACTTGGCTCTACCAGACGCGATTATTACATCGGGACGGTGCTCACCGGGGCGCTGATCGGCGTACTCTCCTCTGTCGTCACCGCGCTGCTCGGCGTCGTCGAGCGGGCCAGCGGCTCCTGGGGGACGGGATTGCATTTCTTTGACCTGCCCTACCTCAATGACGGCTCGGTCGCCCAGCATATGATGCTGTATTTTCTGATCTACATGTTATTTTTCTTAGGCGGACTTGCGATCGCCAGCGTCTATCGCCGCTTCGGCCGCTCCAGTCTGCTGACCTCGCTCATCTTGCTGCTGGTCGTCGGCACGCTGCTGTCCTTCCTCATCAACCAAAATGGCTGGTGGAGCAATATCTTCGCCTGGTTTGCCAGCTACACCGCCTTTGAGCTGTCCTTGTGGACGGCGCCGCTCTCGCTGGCGCTGGGTCTGCTCAGCTACCTGATGCTGCGGCGCTCGGTCGTCTAGACGCTGTCGACATGCCGAATAACCTTCGCCTCCCGTATAGGGAAGCGAAGGTTATTGTCGTCGTGCGGCAGCCGGCCGCTACCCGCGATGAGGGATATGGAACGAGACGACCGTACCCTCGCCCGGCTCGCTGGTGATGCGCAAGCCCTGTCCGTAGAGGCCAAGCAGGCGACGGTCGATATTATGCAGGCCGATGCCGGTGCCGCTCGGCTGCCGCTCCCGCCAGTGCAGGCCGTCATCCGGGAAGCCGCCGCCATCGTCCGCCACCGCGATATAGATGCCGTCGCCGACCTGGACCGTGATCGTTACGGTACCGCCATTCTCCTGGTTCATCAAGCCGTGATGGATCGCGTTCTCGACGATCGGCTGGAGCATCAGCGGCGGGATCATCTGGTATAGCGCCTCCGGCTCCACCTCGAATACGACGTGGAGCAGCTCGCCGAATCTAGCTTTCTCGATCTCGACATAAGCGTGCAGTAGCTCGATCTCCCGCGACAACGTCAGCAGCCCGCTATGATCCCGGAAGTCGAAGCTATAGCGCAGATAGACGCTGAATTGCTGTAGTACCTTGCGCGCCTTCACATGATCGGTGTAGCTGAGCGAGAGGATCGTGTTCAGCGCATTGAACAGGAAG
>Ga0160452_100150_pt1 | contig 81999 bp, 67 predicted proteins | sample HID1971I_E6MG_FD_108230 | JGI IMG/M metagenome (GOLD analysis project Ga0160452, IMG submission 108230) | Enriched millipede-associated microbial communities from UW Madison campus, WI, USA - HID1971I_E6 MG | ecosystem: Host-associated > Arthropoda: Insects > Digestive system > Unclassified ...
AAATCGGGGCCTATGTGTACGATTTTTCGTACACCTGACGGCCATGGCGGGCCAAGCGGGGCCTATGTGTACGATTTTTCGTACACCTGGCGGCCATGGCGGGCCAAGCGGGGCCTATGTGTACGATTTTTCGTACACCTGACGGCCATGGCAGGCCATGCGGGGCCTATGTGTACGATTTTTCGTACACATCACGACCGCGGCGGCCAGTCGTCCCTCTCGATTAGCCTTCTCTGTATTCCTGAGGGGTGAGGCCGTACTTTTTTTTGAAGAAGCGGGTAAAGTGGGGGGCCGAGTCGTAGCCGATCCGCACGGCGATCTCGTAGATCTTCATATTGCTCTCGAGCAGCAGATGGCGGGCCAGCTCCATGCGCCGCTCGGCGATGAAGGCGGACAGCGACTCGCCCGTCACCTGCTTGTAGATGCGGGACAGGTAGGTCGGGCTATGGTGGACGAGCTCCGCCAGACGGCTCAGCGACAGATCCTCATGCAGCCGGCTCTCGATGAAGCGCTGCAGCCGCTGAACGGTGCGGGTCACTCTGGCGTCACGCTCGTCCTCCAGCGCCATCGACGCTGCAGCCGACTCGCGGATTAGCCACTGGCGACGCCGGGCCGGGCCTGTCGGGAACAGTCCTGCGAGCGCGCTCAGCCGCTCAGCAGCTTCGCCGGCCAGGCATCGCTCGCTGCCGATGGCGAAGGACAGCGACATCTTGAGCCAGCGATCGCATGCCGACTGCACCGCCTCGACGATGTCCGGCAGCCGGCTCGCGAGCGATTGCCAGCCATCCTCTGCCGCTGCCAGGTCCGACGCCTCCGGCTGGATCAGCCAGACGAGCCGATGTCCCGCCTCGCTTTCGACCTGCAGCGAGACGCTGCGGCATTGCTCGGTCAGATATTCCTCCATAATATTGACGCACGCATAGAGCAGCAGCTCCCGATCTCTCGCCGACTGCCCCGCCTCCCAATCATCCGTAAGCGCCAGGACGAGGAGCATCGGCGCCTGGAAGTCGAACGCCATATCCATGCCTGCCAGCTCGGCAGCCGCCTCCTGCGCATCGCCCGGCGCGCCGAGCAGCAAGCGCCGCAACAGCTCCCGCTGCAGCACATGCATCGTCTGCTGCAGCCGGGCGGCGGTCTCTACCGCGCGGTCGGCGACGCTCCGATTGGCCGCGATCTCCTGCACCGCCCGGGTAATCGTGGCGAGGATGCTGTCGTCGGGCTGATGCTTCAGCACATAATCCAGCACGCCGCCACCCCGGATCGCCTCCTGCGCGTAGTCGAACTGATCGTACCCGGTCAGGAAAATGATCCGGCAATACGGCCAGCTCGCCATCACTTGCCGCTGCAGCTCGATCCCGCTCAGACCCGGCATCCGGATATCTGAGATCATCAGATCGATCCGCTTGGTCCGCATAACCTCCAGCGCCTCGTAAGCATGGTAGCTGCGGCTCACCTCCACATCCAGCTCCGACTCGCCGATCAGCTGGTACAGACTGTTGACGATTACGGGCTCGTCGTCTACGATCAAGATCCTCAGCATAGGCTTACCCTCCCTTGTGTGTCTAAGCTGTCACTCCGATGGCGTCCAGGGGATGCTCACCGTCACCGCCAGTCCGCCCTGCGGCCGGGCTTGCAGCGACAGACCGTAGCCTTCGCCATACTGGATGAGCAGGCGCCGATGCACATTGACCAGCCCCGACAGCTCATCCTCCTCGCTGCGCATGCGGTGCTCGAGCGCCTCCAGCTCCTCCTCGCTCATCCCGCTGCCGTTATCCTCGACGACGATGTCCAGCCGCTCCGGCAGCTCGACGAACCGCACCGTCAGTTCGCCATCCTGCAGCACCTGCTCGAAGGCGTGCTCGAACGCATTCTCCACGACAGGCTGCAGGATGAGGCGAGGCACCGGGACGGCGGCCCAACGCTCCGGCAACGGCGTCAGCTCGCAGCGGATCCGCTCGCCATAACGGATGCTCTGGATCTCGGCATACGCATAGACGTGACTGACCTCCTCGAGCAGCGGCGCCGTCTCCCGCTCGTTGCGGGTGATGTACTGGAAGTACTGGCCCAGATGCCGCGAGAGCCGCTCGGCCTGCTCGTTCTCATAGCTCGTGATGAGGCGCTGCAGGACGAAGAAGCTGTTATAGAGGAAATGCGGCGCAATCTGCGCCTGCAGCTGCCGCAGCTCAGAGCGCTGCGAGCGGATCTTCTGCACATACAGCTCGTCGATCGTCTGCTTGAGCCGTCCGACCATCGTATCGAACTTCTCGAACAGCATGCCCAGCTCGTCCCGCCGCTCGGGCAGGGCGATCCGGTGGAGCTGTCCCTGCTCGACGTTGCGGAACTGCCTCACGAGCGTGAGGAGCGGACGCTGCACCGTCAGATAGATGCCGTAAGCGAACAGCACCACGATGACGATCGAGCAGCCGACCAGCATCCAGAACCAGGTCCGGTAGCTCTTGAGGCTGCCGAGCATGCTGTCCTCTGGCAGGTACGTCGTCAGCGTCGCATCGAGCGAGAGTGAATGCGCGCGGAACGCCAAGTAGTCGCTGCCCGCCAGCACCAGCTTGCTCGACATCGACGCTCCCGCCGGCTCCCACTCGGCGGCCTGCTCCTGCAGTCCGGCGATCAGCTCGCCGCTCTGCACCGTCCACTGCTCCCCGTCGCCGGCCAGCACCGTCATGCCGTCCTCGGCGATCCGGGCCAGCATGTCGCCGATCGCCGATCGCGACAGCTCCATGCTGAGCACATACCTTGGCGGCTTCGCGAGGAACTCCGCCTCGCTCGGCCGCATCGGCGAGGACAGCAGGAGGAAGAGGCGATCCGCCCACACCGTCACCGCGTAGCCGCTCCGGTACACCTCTCTGGCAGCCATCATCAGATCGGAGCCGAGCCGCTCCCGATCATGCAGACCGCCCGTCGCGATCAGCCGGTCGTCGGCTACGATGTACAGGCTCGCTTGCTGGATATAAGGGCTCGACTCCTGCAGCACGAGCAGCTTGTCGCCGAGCCGATTGATTGCCTGCGAGCGCTGGTAGTCGGAGAGGATCGGGCTCTGGCTGCTCAGCGTGAGCAGATCGCTGTCGTTGACGAGCTGCTGCTGGGCTTCGGCGACCCGGCGCAGCTCATTCTCGAGCGATTGCAGCTCATACTGCATCCGCTCGGCCAAGGCATCGGAGAGCTGCGACTGGACCTCCTGGCGGCCCAGCTCATTGAGCGCGAGACTAAGGCCAAACAACGGCGCGATGACGACGAGGAACATCAGGATCAGCTTCGGGAACAGCGACAGACGATGAGGCGACAGACGATGAGGCAACAGACGATGGCGTGCGATGCGGGCGACCTCCTTTGTTGTGAGTTAAGGTGAAATGACTCATCGCTCTGCGATAAGCCGCGGCTGCAGCCATCCTAAACGTCTGCTTACGAAGCCAGTTTTGCTCCGCATAACTTTTAGGTTCGGCAAGTTTCACTCCGGAGAAACATCCTATGAATTCGGGATGAGGGGGCACTTAGCGCGACTCATCTTTATGCATGTAAAAGGAAGCGCTATCAATACTATCGCCCTTGCGTTGGTAACGGCATTCGAGCGACACTCTCAAGCGGTCCTCGGCCACGTCCAGCACCGGCGTGTCTTCTTTAAGAATAGCATGTTTGCCAGCCGTGCGAAGGATTTCTTCGCGAGCCCGTCTCCTCCAGCCCTGGCGCGCAGCGCTGGCACATCGGCGAGCAAGGCCGACGAATCCTCCAGCAAGCTGCCCTTCCATTCCTTAAACATGCGAAGCCCACCTTCATAAGTTGCACATGTATGGTTGCGCGCGATCTGCTGCAAGTGTACACTATCTCCATAACAATAGCTTTGCACATCTTATGCGGAATGATTGCTGGCAAGCCTTGATAGCAAGAGAGGCGATAATTCTCAGACAAATCTTTATTGCACAAAATATTGATCCAAGGGAGGTCCAGCGCACGATGCATATCTACTCGCATGGAGCAGGGGTAATCCATCCCGAGCTGGAGACCGAGGCGGGCGGCATCCATCCCGGTACCTGGGAGGTGCTATATCTGACCGAGGGCACAGCGCGCATGACGTGGTCGCATCTGAGCTGCGAAGCGACAGCGCCCGCCGTGTTCGTCCTCAAGCCAGGCACGCCGCACACGCTGGTCGCTGTTAGCGCGGCGGTCGCTTATTTCTTCGTCGTAGGCGGTGCAGAGCATGAGGGGGATAACGGTGCGGACGGGACGACGCGTCTGGCGCTTGACCCGGAGCTGGTGGACGACTGGAATATGCGTCAGTCGCAGCCGGAACAGCTGGCGACCCATACACTCTATCCGCATCTGCTCACCTCGCTCGAGCAGCTCCGGACGTATCTGTCCATGCGTGGGACGGCGGCGGCGCAGCTGCGGCGGCTGTGCGAGCTGGAGCTGGAGAAGGCGCTGCTCCTGATCCTCGCTCAGGCAGAGGCGGAGCGCATGCAGGGAACAGCGGAGGAAGCGGAGACATCGTGGCGTGTCGACGGTCGGGGTACAGCCGTGGAGCGAATGCGGGATTATCTGGAATGGCGCTACAAGGATCCGATCACGATCAACGAGCTGGCCGGCGAGGTGCATCTGGACCCCTCGTACGCCATCCGTCTCTTCCGGGAGCAGCTCGGCGTGACGCCGACGCAATATATGCTGCAGCTGCGCATGAAGGCCGCTGCCAGCTACCTGTCCGGGAGCGACCTGCCGATCCACCGGATCGCCGAGCTGACCGGCTTCCATAGCGTGCATTACTTCACCCGCTACTTCACCAAGACCTTCGGGTCCAGTCCGGCCCGCTGGCGTACCGAACTGCGGCAGCGTATCTCGGGCGAGTCGCCTAATCTGATCAGGGGGTGAGCGTATCCATCTCGGTTCGTTAGAAGCACTACAGCCGACCGTTAATTTTGCTAGCCGTTCCAGCGACATTGCCGGAACCCATTTCGGCCTGCGCGCCATTCCGGATTATCAGATTTTCGGCGTCCTGAGCGGCAGAGCCGAGCTTCGTCTCGGCACCGATACCTACGACCTGGTGAGCGGCGAGGCTGCCTATTACGGCGGAGCGCCCCACCTGCTGACGCTGATCGAGGAGACGGAATATTACAGCCTGCACTTTCACTGGAATCGCCCGTCGCCGATTCCGGAACACCCGGCTCACGGCATCCGTTATGTCCCGGAGCACACCTTTGACCTCCCGGCCGATACCGACAGCATCGATCTTCATCTGTCGCACCGCCTGGCTGTGCCCTCCCGCTTCCCCCTCGCCGCGATCGCGCCGAGCCTCGAGCGGATCGTCAAGGAGTACAAGCAGGAGAAGCCGGGTTATCCGGCCATGCTGCGGGCTTTGCTGATGGAAGGCTTGACGCTGTGGCTGCGTCAGACCGCTCAGTCGGCTGGCGAACAATCGACGAAGATCGGTCCGGCCGTCCAGGCGCTGTCGGATCATCCACAGCATCCCTGGAGCGTGCCTCAGTTGGCCGCGTTATGCGGTTATCATCCGATCTACTTTTCCAAGCTGTTCCGCGAGGAGATGGGGATCGCGCCCAAGACATTCCTCATCCAGGAGAAAATAAAAAAAGCGAAGCAGCTGCTGCTCGAAGGCATGAAGCTGGAGACGATTGCCGAGCAGCTGCAGTACGGGAGCCTCCACTACTTTAGCCATCACTTCAAAAAGGAAACCGGCCTTACGCCAACCCAGTTCAGACTGCAGGGCGGCGAAGCGACCGGACAGAAATCTTGAGAAAACGCAACCATTGCATTTCGTTATAGAAAATACAGCGCCGTCCCGATCCCCTACAATAGGCTTAAGCAACACCCAACTAGCCTAAGTGGAAAAGGAGCCTGGATTCCTATGCTAAATGCACAGCAAGTGGCCCAGTTTGAGAGGGACGGTTTTCTAAAAGGGGACATCGTGTTGGACGATGAGCAGGTCGAGCGGCTGCGCGAAGAGCTGGATCTCGTCATCGCAGGCAAGTCCGTCAAGAAACCCGTACTCCATCATAATATGCTGAGCGCCGAAAGCGACGCCCTGTACAAAAATATGAAGATGAGCGTCAATGAGAAGGTCGTGCAGATCGTCAACATATGGATGGCCAGCGACCTGTTCCTGCAGCACGCCAAGCATCCGGTCATCACCGAGGAGATCGCCCAGCTATGCGCCTCCGATACTATCCGCATCTGGCATGATCAAGTTCAATACAAGCCGCCGGTATCGGGCGGACCGACGGGCTGGCATCAGGATCATCCGCTCTGGCCGATCATCCAGCCTGCTGACCTGGTCAGCGCCTGGGTCGCGCTCGATGACGCCATCATCGAGAACGGTTGCATGTGGATGGTGCCCGGCAGCCACAAGTGGGGCGATCATCAGAAGTACCTCGCCAACACGCCGGACTTCAAGCCGTATCACAAGCAGCCGGAGCTGCTGCCCGAAGGCGCTGTGATCGAGGCTGTCCCGTTCGAGATCAAGAAGGGTCAGGTCGGCTACCATCATTCGCTCACCTGGCACGGCAGTCCCCACAACCGTTCGCAGCTCAAGCGCCGCGCGATCGCCGTCCACTACATGCCCGGTCATACGCGCTACGAGCCGACTACTCGACACCCGATGCTAGACTACGTGGAGGTCGCGCAAGGCGAAATTTTGAAGGGCGAGCATTTCCCGGTGGTCTATCAGGCTTAGGCCGCCGCCGCTCTCTCCTCTCGGTGCAGCACCCGCTTTCCCGGAGCAGACGTGCTTACGCCAGCTTCGGGAACAGCGGGCCTGCCAGACGGTCGTCGCAGACTAGCTTAGCCCTCACCACTGCATCGCAGCCTTCGACAAGCTCCTGGTTCAACAGCTTCCAGACTCACCAGCTTCCGCTCTTCCGGGAGTCTTCCGCAAACTGCCCGGTTACGAACTTGACCTCCGGGTAGTCGCTGACGGCTCCCTCCACTAACCTCCCGCCCTCGTGCTTCAAGTACTTGTCGAAGAAATCCAGCGTATATGCGTTTATGATCGAAACGGCGCGCGACGGATCGATCTCGCCCGTAAGACCGATATAACGAAACAGAGGCGTGAGCAGCTGCAGATCGGTAAAATTGTAATGCCCCGTATGGTCGATGTATACGATCTGCCCGCCTTGCCGGGCCGTATGCACGAGATGACGGACCTCCGCCTGCACTTCCCGAAACGCCTCCTCAAACGACTCCCGATCAACGATCCCCATCTCCTCCAACTCCCGATCGCTATAGACAGCCCCCTGACGGGCCCTGCTGTACAAGTCAAAGGATTGCTCGGTCATCATAAACATAAATGGCTTCGATGAGCCGGGCTGGTCATAACGATACAATGAGCCGTCGAGGTTCATACCGGCTATGATGCGGGGATCGTAAGTCGCGTCATACGATGCGGCCCCTCCGAAGGAATGTCCGAAGATGCCGATGCGGCTGAGATCGAGCTTGCCTCGAAGCCTGCTCGGGATATCTCCGCTATGGATGCGCTCGAGCTGATCGAGCGTGAAGACAATATCGTCCGTCCACACCTTGCCTACGCTATCGCGATAGGCTGTGTCGCTGAATTGCTCCTGGTAGGTGCGCAGCGTCGTCATCGTCCCGTCTGGAAATACGGTGCCAAAGGTGCTGTAGGTATGGTCGATGGCAGCCACAATATAGCCGTGACTGGCCAGATGCTCGGCTTGGGAGGTATGATGCAGCCGCGACATGCCAAACCCATGATTAAGCAGCACCCCCGGGTACGTCTCGCTTGCGCGGGCAGCCTCGGCATTCTCATAGGCATGGGTCGGGACGCGCTTCAGATAGCTCATGAAGATCTTGGACAGGCCAAGCTTTGACGAGATCGGCTCCACCGCCAATAGTCGGTCAGCATCGGGCATGAACGGATACGGCCGTCCGCTGGTCTGCTGCGCCGGATACCAGAGCTGGATCATCAGCTGCCGCTTGCCCCCTGGCGTCTCGGCGAATCGCTCCTCGCGGGAATCATCGATGAGATGAAAGGTCTGCGTCCCCAGCGCGAAGGCTCCCGTCGGCTCCGGCAGCTTGAAGAGCGGGAACAGGTACAGAAGCGCCCCCGACACCGCGAGCAAGAGCGCGATCAGGCTGTACCCGCCAGCAGCCCAGCCCTTGTGCAAGACACGAAGGGGCCGCCGTCGTAAGGACCGATAGATCGACAGCGCCAGTATAACCAGCGTATAGACATACGGAAAAAGCAGCTGGATGCGCCAGCCGTCCACGAACAGATGGACGAGGAGCAGCAGCAGGCTTATCCCGCTCATAGCGAGCAGCGGCGTGTTGCTTCTCCTCCACAAGATCGACAGCGCCAGCAATCCGACATTCGACCCCAACAGCAGCCATTCATACCCGCTCATCGCTTTTCCCCTTATCTTCGATTGATTTTGGGGCAGACGGACTGCCCCAATGATCTTCATTGTAATAGGTGAGCTTGAACGGCCCGTTAACGGGGCTTTAATTCGGTCTGAACCATTGTAATTAACGAATTGCAATTTCCGTATCAAAAAAAACGATCGATGAAATCTCCTTATCATTAATTACGTGCTCAAATCTTTTGACTGTAAACAGATAGCGATGACTCTCACTCAAATGTATTCCGTTAAGTAGACTCGTCGTTTCTGATGTGCCGTCCTGATACTTTATTGTAATCGGATAATCATCCAGGTTTTGATTCAATCCGATTTCCTTCAATGGCCCTGCGGCCTGATGGATGTCATCCAGCGAACTGCTCTCAATTTTTAACGAGATGGAGATGGGAGAGACAGAGATCGATTGGAGGATGGCCTCGTGACCAAACATGGATATATTTTTGTTGACCTCATAGAGCGTTGAGTATTCCGTAAAGCCCAACTTAAGGTCTGTTTCCCATTCACCGCCTATGACCGTTTTGAAGTGGCCTGGATATGGGTCTGACGCCTGTAAATCCTTGACCTTGAAACGAACCTTTTGACCCGCAATCGAATCTTTCGTTATGATACTCATCACCAAGCTGATTTTATTGTCGCTTGGGTGACTGTCATTGACCACTTCAAATTCTGTCATAGTGGTCTGGTAGATCGCCAGACCATAGTCGGCAAAACGATACCGCGCTGCGTCTAGTACCGTCCCTTCCGGTGCAGTAAAGTCCATTAAAATATAGGTCAAATGATGATCGCCGATCACTTGCTTTATTTCGAGCGTCCCGTTTTTGTTTTTAATCTGTTTATCAACGACATAGGCGCCATTTGACAAAGCTTGTGTCTGCTCATGATTTGGATTCAGATAACTCATGAACATGTCATCCAGACCCATAAATGCTGCAGCCCAAGCGGTTGTAGTCAAACAAATGGTCACCACGGCAGCCAATAGGACGACTTTAAATCGCTTTGAGGGCGGGAGGATTCTAGCCTGCTTGATCTCGTGCTGACGATTCGCCAAGATATGATGAAGCATTTTTTCTTTTTGGCCGTTTTTAGGGGTTAGCATTTCAAAAAGCTGATTAATATTGTTGTGGCTCAAGGCCGTTACCTCCCAAATCCAATTTAAGACGCTGACGTCCTCTGGACAGTCGGGTCTGAATCGTGCTTTCTTTGCATTCCAGCAGCTCTGAGATCTCCTTTACCGAGTACGCCTCGAAGTAATAAAGATACAAAACGGTTTTGTATTTTTCGGGAAGTGCCAGCAGTCTGGCAAGCACCTTTCCCGGTGACTCATCGCCATTCCACGAAGGAACCTCCGGCAAAGCATCCAAGGCTACCCGACGCGTTCTCCACCAGTTTTTCAGGATGTCCTTGCAGTAGTTTCTCGCGGTGACCGTCAACCATGCTTTTTCGTGCCCACGGTCATTAAACATCATTTGTGATCTGATCAGCTTAAGGAACACAGATTGAACAGCGTCTTCTGCATCAACGGGATTTTTCAAATATAGATAACAGAGCCTGTACACCAGATCTGCATGCCGTTGATAGAGTTCAGCCAATTCTTTATCCGTCCACAATAAAGAATGGTTCTCCATTTTTTCGCCTCCTGTATATAACACGATTGGCGACCTGAAAAAATCTCATTTTCACAGAAATCCATCCACACGAAAATTTTAACACGAAAACAGCCCCGCCAAAGGGCGAGACTGCTCAACGAAGTCATCTATGATACCGCACAGCTCCCAGCGCTTACGCCAGCTTCGGAAACAGCGGGCCTGCCAGACGATCGCCGGCGACCAGGCCTTGGCCCTGAGTCACGACATGATCGGCGCCGCTGAACAGCGTACCATCCTCGAAGTAGATGATCGCCAGTGCGCGGCGCGGCTGGTCGGTGCTATTGGCATGCGCATAATGAAAGGTCATGCCGTCGTGGAACGTGCAGCTGCCCGCCTTCATGCGAACGATGACCGCCGTGTTGCGATCCATATCGCTGGCGCCTTGCTGCATGAAGATATCCTCTGGCGTGACGAGATCGACCGACTTCAGATTGCGGATGCGCTGCGACTTCGGCACGAACATCATACAACCGTTACGCTCGTCTACATCGTCCAGCGCGATCCAGATCGAGAAGCCGTGCAGCGGCTTGGACTCGTCGACCGACATCGGCCAGTATGGACGATCCTGGTGCCAGGGCGTCGGCTTGGAGTCGCCGGGCATCTTGAACAGCGCATGGTCGTGGAACAGACGCACCCCAGCGAAGCTCGTCAGCTGCTTGCCGAGGTCGGCGAAGCGGTCGCCCAGCACGAATCTCGCCATGCCGCCATGATCGCGCCATGTATTGACGCGCTGGTTCAGCACCCTGTAGTACGCGCCGCCGCCAGCGTCCGTCTGTATGGAGTTGCCGCCTGTATGGCCCATCGTTTCGTTCAGGTGGCTGCGCAGCTCCTCCAGTTCCTCCGGCGACAGCACATTGTCGATCTGGACGAAGCCATTTTCCTGGTAGTAAGCGATCTGTTCTTCGGTCGCTTGGACTCTCGTATTTAACATATCGATCATTCCCCTCTCGGCTGTGGATAGCTTTACTTTACACCCGCAACCGTTTACAATCTTGGGGGATATGATGAATAACTAAGACGATCTGCCAAATCTGCTGAGGAGGGAAGCCGCATGACGATCTACGAAGGACAGCAATTTTTTGCGGATGCCGACTTCCCCTTCTACATTGATCGGTACACGATTAAGCGCGGCGAGCTGATCCCGCCCCACGCCCACAACTTCGTCGAATTCGTCTATGTCGTCAGCGGCAGCGGGCTGCACGAGAAATTGTCCTTACATTCTTCTCCTCACATAAAAATAAATCCCTCCCCCAATTATGACAATAGCAGCTATCGAAACCGAAACAGCAAGAATGCGGTTCTTTTTTCCCGATCCCCATTCTGGTGCAGCTTGATCCGGTATTTGGACTGATTGCTGGTGATTCGATGCATATTGCTGAATAAGTTCCTCCGTCTCTACTTTATCCTTGTTCATGCTAACAATCGCAAAAGCATCCTCTACGACTAAAGCAGTTTTCCTATCCGAATGTAGAAATTCAGGTGATGAGCCGATATTTTTCAAAAAAAAGATATACGATTCTCCTTGCCGAAATTGCATTGAAAAATCCGGGCACTCGTCTTGTTCTGTCTTACGACTGGATTCTGTAGAAGGCAAATGTACAATCTTAGGAGCCGTACCCGGTCCAACATAATGAATGACCTTAACGGTAGGCCTCCTCTCATTATTAGTGCTACGCAATACTTCTCCATGAATGATTGCTATCGATTCTTGGGCCAATTCCTCATAAGACCATGGCTTCGGGCTACACGCACTTGCAGCCTGCAAATCCAAGAGAAGAAACAGAACGATGGCTAGTGACAAAAAAAGTCTAAACAATAACCTCCCTCCCCTTTGTAACATTATATTTATTAAACGTAGTCACAATATCTAATGTTACAAACGGACCTCGTATACGTTGTCGGACAGCTTTACTTTACACCCGCAACCGTTTACAATCTTGGGGATATGATCGAATACAAGACGATCTGCCAAAAACTCCAAAGGAGGGGAACCGCATGACAGTCTATGAGGGCCAGCAATTTTTTGCGGATGCCGACTTCCCCTTCTACATCGATCGGTACACGATTAAGCGCGGCGAGCTGATCCCACCCCACGCCCACAACTTCGTCGAATTCGTCTATGTCGTCAGCGGCAGCGCGCTGCATGAGTGGAGCGACAGACGCCACGCGCTCGCCCCCGGCGATGTATTCGCCATCGAGCCCGACACGTACCATAGCTATATCGGCTCGCCGGACGAAGAGACGGTCGTCTACAATATTTTGTTCGAGCGCGAATTGCTGCGCAAGGAGATGGAGACGCTGCTGCATGTGCCGGCCTTCATCGACTTCTTCTACCTGGCGCCGTTCCTGCGCAATCACGCCTCCTTCGTGCCGTATACGCCGCTTAAGCCCCACCACCGCACGCAGATCGACGGACATCTGCGGACGATGCTCCAGGAATACCGGGAGCGCCGCGACGGCTTCCAGCTCATCATCAAGAATCGCTGGATCGAATGCATGGTGCTGCTCAGCCGCTATCACGCCGAGATCCAAAACGAGACCCCGTCATCCAAGGACTTGCCCAAGGATGAATGGATCTCGTCGATTCGCAACTTCGTCGAGCTGAACTGCGACCGTGAACTGTCGCTCGCCCAACTGGCAGGCACCTGCGGCATGAGCGTCTCCTCCTTCACCGCCAAGTTCAAGCAAGCGACCGGACTCAGTCTGCTCGACTACAAGCATGCCGCCCAGATCGCGCGGGCTTGCCGCATGCTGGCCGAGAGCGATCTGAAGATCGCTGCCATCGCCTACGAGGCGGGCTTCCGCGACGTCAGCTTCTTCAATCGCATCTTCCGCAAGCATACCGGCATGACGCCCCGCGCCTATCGCCAGAGCCATTAACGAGCCGGCCATCTGATCGTGACCGAGGCGGCGATCACCTCGACATAGCTGTCATAGCCGATGACGAGATAATGCTTCAGACCAAGCCGATTGCGCGGATCGAAGAGGCTTTCTCTCTCCTGCAGGATCGGCGAATCCGCCACCTGATAGAAGCCAGGATCGGGATGATAGCCGTGCACCTTCCAGAAGGCGAACGGGTCGTCGTCGGTGCCCTCGCCTCTGACCTCAACCTGACTGGCATAGCATTCAAAGAAATTAAGCGTCGTGCATTGCAGCTCGGCTACCGTACCAAAATGCAGCTCCGCCTCTCTGTAGCGATCCAAAGTGATGTCCTCGCGCGTTTGCACATCGATGAGCAGCGTCGCGCCTCCCGACTCGGTATAGCTTGCCTTCAGATCGGTGGTCGAGATGCGAAAATCGACTTGCTCGGGAATTAATACCATGGTCATGGGGATCCTCCTGTTCTTGTTCAATAGGCTGTAAATCTATACCATGATGATTTCAGGCTCGGAAATGGCGTCATGTACCATGAACAATTCGACAGTTGTTCCCTGTCCGAGACCGCTCTCGATATGAAACTCCCACTTATGAACATCCACAATATGCTTCACAAGCGACAACCCAAGGCCACCGTTACGACTGTTGGCTTCCTTCGGACGGTAATAGCGTTCCATAATGTGTTGCAAATCAGATTCCGTTATTCCGGTTCCATTGTCGCTAACCGACAGCACTGTCTGCTGCTGGCTCGTTACAATCCCAACCTTAATCCGGGTTCCTGCGGGATTATGATGAATCGCATTCATCATCAGATTTTGAAGCGCACGGAACAGCAACCATTCATCGGCATAAACCATGACTTCTTCCTCGCTGCACAGAAATTCCAGCTCGTACACGGCAGCCTTCGGATGATTGGCGACATCGGCAAGCAGTCGTCTCGCGAAATCCACTAGATCCACCCGTTGGAGATGCAACGGATAGGAAGAGGATAAGGCATCTAGCTTGAATGACAAATTCAGATCACCGATCCATTCGGCAATGACCACGCTTTTGGCATGAATTTCATGCAAAAAGCGTTTTTGTTCTTCGTCGCTCCATTCTTTACGATCGTCAAGCAACAACGAGGAATAACCGGTGATGTAGGACAACGGCGTCTTCAGGTCATGCGATACCCCGGCAATCCAGTTGCTCTTCGCCTCTTCAAGCTTCTTGCGCTCCTGCTCGGACTGTTGCAAATGCTGCGACAACATCGACAAATCGGCCAATGCTTCGCGATACAAGCGGTACCTTCGCTTTATACGCCCGTTTCTTCGATAAAACCTTGTCGTCCCCCACACTCCACTGTCCCCAAATCGCCTCGTAAAGCTGAGACGCGGTAAACACCCGATGGGGATGGCGGCAAAAATATAATAGCAGCTCATACTCCTTTGCCGTGCAATCTACAGACTGGCCCTCCACGATGATGGTTGCATGTTTGGCATTCAACACTAATCGCCCATAATCATAAATCCCCATGGTCGTCTCTTTCTGCTGCTCTTCCTCCCTGGCGTATACCCGCCTACGTAGCATTGCCTGAATCCGGGCTGCCACCTCAAGCGGCTCGAACGGTTTCGTGATATAGTCATCCCCGCCGATCGCCAGCCCCGACAATTTATCCAACGTGCTATCGCGAGCGGTCAGGAAAATGATCGGTGCAAGTGTAATCCGGCGCAGCTCTTGGCAGAGATCAAATCCGGAAAAATCGGGCAGTCCGACATCCAGTACAATCAGATCAAAGCTCGTTACGCGAGACTTCTCTAACGCCTCAGCCGCGCTTGAAGCACAGACGATATGCGAGAAATGTTCCTTCTGCAAGGTAATCCGCAGCAATTCTAGCAGCCCCTCCTCATCATCAACGAGCAAAATTTTCTCCTCTCTCATGACCTGTCCCCCTTCCAATACTCGACTGTATTGTGTCATAGGACATCGGGAATCACAAGCGGATTGGCCAAATGTTGCCCACATGTGGATCAATTGCAGCTCCATTGTGGATTTCATTCGTTATGATACAAGCAGCCGCAAAACCCAAGGAGGAGTCTCAATATGCTAGCCATCCAACATCTGACCAAACAGTTCGGCGCCAAGCCTGCACTCAGTAATATCCAACTCACCTTTCGTCCCGGCGTGACCGGACTGCTCGGACCCAATGGAGCGGGAAAGTCCACCCTGATGCGAATTTTGGCCACCATCGATCAGCCCACAGACGGAGGGGTCTTCTATCACGGACAGAATATTGCTAAAAAACCAAACGTATTCAGGCAAGTCCTCGGCTACTTGCCACAGGATTTTGGCGTGTATCCGAACTTGAGCGCTACGGAGTTTTTATCCTACATGGCCGCGATGAAGGGCCTGCGACCAAAAGACGCCAAGCGACGCATTCGTGAGCTATTGGACATTCTCAATCTGACGCATACAGGGAAGAAAGCACTGGGCGGCTTCTCTGGCGGCATGAAGCAGCGCGTCGGCATCGCGCAGGCTTTGCTGAGCAACCCCAAGGTGCTCATTGTGGATGAACCAACAGTCGGTCTGGATCCACAAGAGCGCATCGCGTTTCGGAATCTGCTCGTCACCCTGGCCTCCGACCGTATCATTATTCTTTCCACTCATATCGTCAGCGATATCGAATCGATTGCTCCGCAAATTGTCGTGATGAAAGCCGGCCACGTGCTAGCAGACACCACGCCTGAGCAACTGATTCAGGAAGCCGAAGGCAAGATATGGCACGCCATCGTTTCGATTCCGCGATTGCCAGAGATGCAGCAACAATTTCTCGTTAGCAACGCGATTCAACGGGCGGATGGCATCCATCTTCGTCTCATCGCGAATCGCAAGCCAATTTTGGGCGCCCATCCGGTTGAACCGACGCTTGAAGACGCGTATTTATTGAAAACCGGTGAAAGAAGGGGAGACGCATGATGAACACCTGGACGATCATTCAAGTCACCCTGCTGAAGCAAATGCGAAGGCCCTCTTATCTCCTCCTGGTTGCGATCAGTATTCTGCTGGGTTTCCTTTGTGTGCCCAGTATGTCAGATGGGTATCAGGTTTTTTATTTAGGCGGTGTGCGCGGGATCTACAATTCTGCGTGGTTGGGAGCCGTTGCTGCCATGTTGCCTGTTATTTTATTCTGGTTGCCCGGTTTCTTTTTATTACGCAGCCAGATTACGCAGGATCGCGAATTGCAACTCGGCCAATCGATCGCAAGCTCACCGATTCGTACCCTTCATTATGTTATCAATAAATTTCTTGCAAATTTTTGTGTGCTGCTGTCCTTCTCACTCTTATTTTTAATCGCCATCGTCGGTATGCAGTTGCTGCGCGGCGAGAGCATGTCGATTCAGTTGATGTCGTATTTCCTACCCTTGTTGTTCCTGACCATTCCGTATCTGCTCGTTTTGGCTGCACTGACCATTGTCTTCGACATTGTACCCGGACTGAAAGGAATGGGGGGCAATCTGATCCTGTTTTCCCTCTGGTTGACACTAACCAGTCTGTCGGTCGGTATGCCGGGACGCGGGTCGGATCTGTTCGGCATCGGCATGATCATGGATCAGATGTTGGCTGGCGCACGATTCTTTTATAGCGAGTTGCCGGATTCCGCGAGCTTCGGATATTACCCTCATACAGGGTCAATTCCAACCTATATCTGGAACGGTATTCTGTGGGAGAATGGCTTTTTGCTGGACCGTCTGTGGTGGGTACTGGCAGCATTCCTGCTTGTCCTCGGCTCCGGACTCGTCTTTGATCGGTTCCGCACACCGAAATTTCGCCATCCCCGACAACAGACCACACAGACCGCTTCGTCCATGCAACCTGTGAATCTGACCCTGTCGCCTGTGCGTCAAGTTCGCTATGCGAACATACCGATGATGCTGCGGGGTGAACTGAACGTAATGTTTTCTGGCAAATCGCTCGGATGGTATGTGCTCAACCTCTCCATCATTGCGCTCAGTTTCTTTGTAGTCGTGGGTGACGGCTTGAAATGGATCGCCCTCCTGCTGTTGCTGCCCGTAGGTGTCTGGTCGCTGCTCGGGTGCCGAGACCGGATCTACCGCACGCTGCCGCTGATTCACTCCAGCAGCTCGAAAACCTTGAAGTGGCTGGTAAGTTGGATAGCAGGCGTGTTCATCGGTTTACTGTTCTCCGGCGGCATTCTGCTGCGCTTTGTTTATAGCGGCGCCATCGGACATGTAGTTGCCTGGATCGCAGGCCTTTGTTTCGTCGTCTCGCTGGCGCTGGTGGGCGGGGCGCTCTCGCGAAGCCGACGACTGTTCGAAGGCTTGTTGATCGTCCTTCTCTATCTGGGACCGATCAACAACATCGGGCCGCTTGACTTTCTGGGCGTACAAACGCAGCAGCCCGTTCTTTATCTGCTGCTATCCTCTTTGCTGCTTGGCGGCGGTCTGCTCTGGTCTTGGCTGGATGATCATCGGATGACAACATTGACTGCAAAGGAGCGTTAATCATCATGAAAAACGGTTTAACAAGGACAGGTGTATTCCTAATGCTAGCTTTTCTGCTCGTCGTGTTATGCGGATGCACGGATTCTGGGAAAGGCACCAGCACAAAATCGATTCCTATCGCTCGGCTTCAGCATCTGGTAATCGAGACAGGCGCCCATGATATCGTCATTCGGTCCACAGATGCCGAAGCTCTATCCGCCTCTGTCGAAGGATATGAGGGAGAGCTACTTACACAAGATCAAGATACCGCTCTCATCGCGATTCCGATGCCCGGGGGCGGCATCCGCCTCCGATCGCCGCAGCCGCTGTATGTGGATCTTCCCCGCCAGGGGATCGTTGGCTCCCTGACGGTACGATCCGAGTATGGACAAGTCCGGCTCGAAGCCGTATCCGCCGCTGAAATAACCGTCACGACCGGACACGGGAAGATCGAGCTGTCGGGAGTCAGCGGACACCTTGCAGCCAAGACCAAGCTTGGTGACATTCACTCCGTATTGGAGCTTGAACAGGCGGTTGTGACCGGAACGGATGGATTAGGCGCCTCCTATGAAGGTCCGTTACTCGACAAAGAGAGCTCGCAAATCATAGCGTTGTCTACAGAATTCGGCGATATAGAGCTGCAATAATTGGAATGAAGAACTGACACATCTACGTAGCTTTTCAGTGAGCGATTAATTTTCTGTCGATCGTTGCTATACGTCTAGCCGCCACGTCTTCCGTGGCGGCTTAATATCTTCAGCAGCTCACCAGCTACGTTTTCACCTTGCATTCCTGTCCCGCCTATGAGCGAAAAAGCCTCCGAGCCCACTATTACCGCGGGTACGGAGGCTTCGCATTATCCTTGATAATCGATTAAGGAGAGAAGCAGCGTCACCGCTTCAGCCCTTGTTGCGTTACTTGCAGGCGCGAACAGGTTGTTGCTTCTGCCCTGTATCAACTTTGCATCCACTGCGGCGACAACCGAAGGCATAGCCCATGCCGGGATTTGGTCAGCATCGGCGAATGTCGCGGCTGCCTCCCCGTCCAACTGTAATTGCAATGTGCGTGCGATAATGACCGCCATCTCCGAACGTGAGATCAAATTCCCCGCGCGGAATGTACCGTCCGCATATCCATGGATGATTCCTGAGGATGCAGCTTTGTTTACCAGCGGTCTAGCCCATGCGGGAATCTTGTCAACGTCTGTGAAAGCTACGGTTGTGCGGTTCCCGTCTGGAAGCTCGACAGCTCTTGCCAGCATTGCAATGAATTCGCCGCGTGTCACTTGTCCCTCGGGGCGGAATGTCCGATCCGGATAACCATTGACGATTCCTAACTCGACAGCACGTTCAATGTTCGATTCCGCCCAGTGACCATTCACATCGAGGAACGATGACTGCTTGATTTCCGTCTTGACTTGAATAGTCGCCTTAAGTGACAGTGACAGTGTTGTCGCAGGCTCGTTTTTACTATTGACCAGCGTAGCTTGCGCCAATGTCACGAGAGCCTCTCCCGATGAGAGAGTTTCGAACACGAAAGTTGCAATATCCTTCGCACCGTTTTCACCTGTTACAGGGCCGACCTTCGTATGGGCGAACGTAATCGTCCCGTCCTTTTCAATTGGCACGGAGAATCCCGCCCAGCTTGCCGACACGCTCTTGTAACGAAGTTTGTCAGTATCGTACGTTAACCTGACATCATATCCGTACAAATCCGCCAACCCCTCGCCACTTACCGTTACCTGAACTTCTTGGGCAACGGCGGCATTGACATCAGATACCTTCATTGAAAACCGGGGGCCGATCTCCGCGAAAGAAACGGTCGGAGCCAGCGAAAAGCATACTGCAATGGCTAGCAACAAGGCTGCAAACTTCATTTTCATTGCTTTAGCTCACCTTTCAGGGTAATAAAATTAGTCTTGCAACAAACACCAGATCTTGCAGATCGATTATTCCGTCCGCGACAACGTCCGTCACCTTGATCGATTGCCAATCCGGATCCTCAGATGTTTTGCCATAAAACTTCGCAATCAATGCGAGATCGCCGATGGTGAATCTGTTGTCGTAGTTGATATCGCCGGGACGACTCACGACTTTCAAAGCTTCAAAAGCTCTCAAAGCGTTGTTCAGGGCTGCCGCAGCTTCATCAATCTGATCTTGAGAGATTTCTGAATTATTAGCTGCAACAATTGCTTGGTTAATGGCTGTTTGAAGATTGGCCTTGGAGCCGACCTGGTATTGTCCAACAGCGGTTCCTTCGGATGCCGCATCGTGCTTCTCCTGAGCGGAATCAATCAAAGCGAGTAAGGCTTGTCTGTCGACCGAAGAAATCGGAATCTCGCGACTAATAACAGGTAGTTGCGTTTCCTCCCCTTCATCGTTGGCAACGACAACGCTTAAAGCTATCGCGGTTGTTCCCGCCGCACCTGGTTTGAGACGCCATTGCACATTCAGGTACGAGCCGTTCGCCTCTTGTTCCTCGTTGATATGAACGGCAATCAAGCGTACCGTATTCGTGCCAACGTCCTTCTCAATAACCTGGAATTCATCAAATTCCGATTCGACGCTGATGAACTCCACCACATTCGGATCAAAGGTAAAAGTAATGTCCTGCCCGAGAATTGTACCTGGTACATGGTTCAGCCCATACACAGACGTGAACAACTCCCCTGCGAATACCACGTTTGGCACTGTGAGCTTAATTAATCCCTCGGCCACCGCGATCGGTACCGTGATGACAACGGACGCGTCTCCATCGCTAACCCTAACCGTCATTGACGTAGTACCTTTCGACTGCCCGGTTAATGTGACGGTTCCATTATTCAGAGCAGCCGTCGCGATGGAGGAATCCGGTCCGTTGACAATTTCCATGATCGCGAGCGGGTCGTCATTCTGATCCGTTGCAATGTCGGAAGCCGTGAAGCTTGCCGTACTGTCCGCATGCACTTGCTGCGCTGGCACAGGATCCATAGCTTCCGGGGCAATATTAATCGGCCATACAGGATCCGAAGACAATTCGCTTGTCGTTAGGTAGATCCGATCAATGGCAAGTCCATCTTCCCTCCCCCAGAAGTTCAGTTCGTGAAGACCTTCAGATATATCGATAGATCCCAAATTATTCCATATCCAGTTATTCGTATTTTTTATATTGGTTTGCGTGAATGCGAATACATTATCAAGCCCAACGTGAATGGAGTCTCCGCTAGCTCCTGGCGCTTTGGCAAGAGCCCACACATAATATTTTCCTGGAGTAGAAAATTCAATAGAATATCCCAGTTTTGCTGACGTTGCAAGACTCGCACTATCCGTACCATTCACTTGAAATCCACTATCAGGAAAAAATTGTAGTCCCTGATTAAATTGTCCGTCGACGACCGCCCACGTATGGGTGCCATTGCCGACAATATAGGCAAAGCTTGAGTTCAATTGCGCGATTTCCGCTTCAATATGAACGATTCCATTGCGCTCAACCGGAGGTTTAGCGCCCGGGATTGCTGTAACAAGGAAAGTAACTGAGCTGTCTACCGTATATTCGAGCTGGTTATTTACGATCGTGCTCGTAAGATCTTGACCATCGCTGGTTTTTACCATATAACCGACGTTTTCGAAATCGGAAGAAAGGGTAAGCGTGACAACTTCACCATCGTTAGCCGTTGCTTTGTCCAGTGTAGCCTGGACTGGAACAGCAAGGTTCGTTGGCACTGCAACAGCAAGATTAAATTCCCCGTTCACTAACCACTGGGCATACGCGACAGTATCGGCAGCAATGGGTAAATCAGCCGCTAAGATGGCTCCGTTGCCGTCAGGATCGGTATTCCAGCCATTGAACGTGTAACCTGCTCTAGTTGCTACCGGCAGCGAGGCCAGCTTTTGGTTACGGGCAACGGTCATGGTGGTTTGACTAACTTTGCCGTCCGCATGATTGGCATTGAAAGTAACCATGAGATCGGCATCTGTCTGACTGACAGGCGCAATGCTGAATTGTTCGAAGGTTAAGGTATAACCGGTGCTCAACTCATTTTTTCCCGTTCCGACAATCCGAAATTCAAAATTGTTGGCGCCAGCTTTTAAGTAGAGGTTGCCATAATTCATTTCTTTATCGGCCGCCTCAGCGCTGTATAGATCGGCTGGAAGGCCAGCTAGCTTGCCGTTTACATACAATTGCATAAATCCGTTATCCGGACCGGTTTTATGAACACTCTTGAAATTATAAAGACCGTCTTCGGGCACCGACAGGGAATAACCTACCTTGTCTCCGGTTTCTTTATAAGTAACATTACTCGGGTAAACGGACTCCGGGTTGACATAGCTGCTTGGCTGGCCGTTTGAATGATAAACGACGCCTTCAACCGTTTCCGACGTGATCGAGCCTGAAACAACCGGGGTCAGCTCTTCCACTTTGTAAATGACTGCATCTCCAGTAGGGGGGGTTACAACGATCTTGACTGCGGATCTTCCCAACACATCAATTCCCAGATTAATCGAACCGTCGTCATTAACTGCCACATCCTGATCAAGCCATACATCCGTGCCATAGCTGGCAGTAGACAATGTTTCCTCTATATGGTCGACCTTCACATGAACCTTCCCGTTCGCCTTCAAATAATCGGGAACATTTTTTAAGCTCAAAGCGGCCTTTTTGTTGTCTTCCGCCCAGTTACCAATCAAAATTGTAGAAGTTTTTCTGTCGACGCTTCCATCCGTGGCGGCAATTGCCTCTAATTGCAAAACATTATGAGTGGTTTGAACTTTTCTTCCCGTCATATCGCGGTAAGCATTATATACGTACCATAGTCCCGTCGGCATATTGGTATTTTTGTAATCAGCCAACCCGGAAAGATTCGGTTTCATGCTTGGGTCTCCCCCCCCAATGCTCCATTCCGCCCGCAAACCGAAGTCAAGCCCGTAGACGCTCGCTCTTTCCATGCTTGAGATGAACGAAACTGCCAAACCCGTGTTATAGTAACCATTGGACTTAATGACAGAAGGAGGATTGGCAGCATTGGCGCCGGTCCCTTGATACTCTGTAATGGCAATTGGCATAGGAGCAATTCCGTTAAAAATCATCCAGTTGCGAATTTCTTTGACATTTGCTTCAATGTCGACGCGTTCTTTTTTCAATTCATGCCAGGAGAGCACATCCGGCAAACAGTTATTTGCCTTACAGTAGGTTAGAAACCCGGTCAGTTGCGAAAAATTGTAAGCATGAATTTCAGGGCCTTGCACCCTGACACTTGGATCGACCGCTTTTGCGCCTTCATAAGCGTATTGGAACGCTTTACGAAAGTCGGTGTTGAATCTGCTGCCCCATTGCAGGTTGGGCTCGTTCCATGGAATCCATGAATAAACCTCTCTGGTTGGATTACCCTGCTCATCATAGGCTTCAGACATCAGCTCTTTAATATGGTCCTTCCAGATTTGGCCGTTATTCTCTATCGCCTTATCCATCCACGCACTGCCGTGATTCCCTTTAAATTCATAGTACAAACCAATCATCATCACGGCTTCCGGGTTGTGCGTCATCAATCGCTCATAGGTTGGATCGTCGAAATATCCCGGCAAGTATTCGTAATGGCTGTTAAATTCATTATGATGAGCCTGTCCCCTGATCGATTCTACATATACGCCGTCCGACAACCACTCCGCTGGCGTCTTATAATCCATCGGATGCAAGAATCCGCTTGCTGTATATTCCACAGGACCCAAGTCTGTCGAATAATCAACTACGACCGGCAATCCAGTCGAGTCCTCGCCTGGATTCGCTTCCGCGCGAACAGGGACACCACCCCCAACGATGGATAGACCTAAAACTAATGACATGGCAAACGGTAATAATTTTTGGGGATAAGCAAATCTTTTGCCCATTCGTGAACCTCCTTCAATATCTTTACGGCATATCTTAGCTATTTCGACTTCTGTCCAAGCAATCTCCCTGTGGAGGAGTTGAAGACTTCGAGTTTATGCCTCCTTTTCTCTATGTGTTAAACGCTTTCATAAATATATTACCCGACCGCATTATAGTTGGGTATGAGAGTGATGCACAATCATTTTCAGTTTCTGCAGCATCTATTCTTTGTATAACTCCGAGGGATTTAATCCCGTATGTTTTTTGAATAACGTACTAAAATAAGGCACGTTTTTGTAACCGACTCTTTCGGCAACTTCATATATTAAATAGTTACCGCTTTTGATCATCTCTTTCGCTTTGTTCATTCTATACTTGACTAGATAAGTCGTGAAACTGTCACCTGTAGCTGTTCGAAATATATTGGCGACATGGTTCCTTGACATATACAGCTTTGCAGCCACTTCGCTCGTGCCAATATCCTCCATATAATGATCAGCGATATATTGAATCATGTATTCGACAGCCTGGCGATGCTTTCGATTGTCTACGGCCTCGTGACCGGATTCGCAAATCGATTCCACTTTCCCCATCAACCACGTCTCCAGTTGATTCAGTGTTTGAATCCGTACAGGATGATCGTCGAGCTCCATGTTCGTTCTTCCGATTGAAAACAACGCATGCTTTACTATTATGTTGATTTCGTTGGCAATTTTCTCAGGGACGATATGATGATTTAATGCTTGACTCTTTATATATTGGATGAAAGAATTGACAACCGAGTTCGCTTCGTCTATCCGTGAGGTTTGAAGCATTTCGGCAATTTGCAAATAATAGGTATACGGAAAAAATGGTTTCATGGTCATCTTTTCGGAAGGTTCTCCTGCGATTGCATAACGAAAAATAGTCGCGTTTAAAGGATTTAGTTCGAACGAGATTGCCCTGAATGCCTCCTCCGTCGTCAGATGCAGATGTTTGTAGCCCTGATGGATGCAACCAACGCCTATTCGCAATTGAACGGAAAGATACTGCATACTCTTCGCAATAATATCGCTCATGCAGGACTTCAGCGATTGTTCCAAATCGATCGTCGATTCGGGAAGGCACAAGATAATTACGGACGAATGACTATGTAAATCCACGTAATGAAATAATAATTCACTTTCCTCCAATAGTTCATGAATCATGTTTTGCAAGCCGTATCGAATCAGCTTTAGATCAATCGGACTGAATGAACCAACTCGTTCATCTTGAACGATTTCTATACCGCATGCCATGTAATAGCCTTCATTATTATATCGTCCTTCTATGGGAAGCAAAGGCTGCTCAAGGTCGCCGCTAATATCACGAATAACTTGTCGGCGAAGCCATTCCTGGAGCGCGAACTGCTCGGTCCTCCGCATTAAATTGGACATAGCCTCTTCTTGGGTTCTCGAATTGTTCTCCTCCACCAGTTGATCCAGCACCTTGCCAATCGCGTTTCTTAAAGTTGGAGGCGAGGTCGGCTTGGTCAAATAGTCCGAGACGTGAAGACGTAGCGCTCTCTGTGCATATTCAAAATCAGAGTATCCGCTCATGATTAGAAATTTTCCTTCATAACCCATTTCTCGAAGTCTTACAATCATCTCGAGACCATCCATATCTGGCATATATATATCAGTTACAATGAGGTCCGGCTGCAGCATATTATGGAAGTCGCGAAGCAATGAACACGCGTCCATATACATCCCCGAACAGCTTGCTCCGAGTAACTCCCAAGGGATAATATGATGCATGCCTTCGAGGGTCTGAATTTCATCGTCAACCAGTACGATATTCCACATATGATGTTCTCCTTTTTCATGAACTCCCAAACTACTCCCTGGATGACAGGATGGGAAGCTTTAATCGAACCATCGTACCTCCCTCATCATGCTGAACAATTGTGAATCCGAAGTCGCCGCCAAAATAATGATGAATCCGTTCCTTGACATTCCTCAGTCCATAACCGCCGTTAGTACGAGGAGGCCTCGATTCCCACTTCGGATGTATGCCTTTGCCGTCATCGCGAATGACGATGTTCATGGCATAGCCTTCACTGCTCACCTTGATTTCGATCTGACCTGAGGCTCGTCCGTGAAATCCATGTATAAAAGCGTTTTCTATAAAGGGCAGAAGAGTAACCTTGGGAATATAATAGTCAAGCAAGGCTGGCTCAACTTCTAAATGATAGTTGCATTTGCCTGCCCACTTGATCGACTGAATCTCCATGTAGCATTGAATCATGTTTAGCTCTTCGCGAAGCGTAATTAACCCATGGCCGTTGGATAAACCAATTCTCAGAATCTTGCCCATTTTCTCCAATACTTCACTGATCGATTCTTGCCCCTCTTTCGCGGCCATCCAGTTCACTTGATCCAGTGTATTATAGATAAAATGCGGATTTATCATCGCTTGAAGCGCTTTAATCTCTGAAGCCGTCTGTTTCTTGTGTTCCTCTTCAACCCGCTCATACAACTGCTCAATCCTGTCAGCCATTTGGTCAAACCCCCTGAAGAGGCGGCCAAACTCGTTGACATAATCAGCAGGCAACCTGTGGCGTTCCTTCATCGGCTTGTAATGAATCATGGCTTGGAGAAGCACGGATACGGGCTTGATGAACTGTCTGGAAATGAACATCGTCACGAGCAAGCCTATCAAGATCGTCGCGGCTCCTGTAAGCATAAGGGTTTGCAACAAATCACGTGTTCCCGCGATGACTTTATTCCATGGCGTCAATTCAACCGCAACCCAACTGCTCCAGGGATGCTTCGACCAGACCAGAAGGGTCCCCTCTTCATCGAATTGTCGGTATCCTGATTTCAGAGTAAGTTGATCTCCAATGCCTGCAATATCCAATTGCTCCTCTCCCGTCTTCACGATCAATCGATTGCCGGAATCGTAGAGGAAGCGTTTTGCGTTATTATCTCCGTTCAGGAGCAGCCCCTTTACGTTGGATGCTTTGAGATGGATAACCAATACCCCAATAAGTTGACCTCGAGGCAAGGTGATCTTCCTTGCAAAACTGATGACATCGCTTTTTTGTTGCTCGTTTGTCTCCTCATGCTCGCCTATCCAGTTATAATCCGCATTCTCGATGGCAGGATACCAGTCTTGGAATTGAAGTTCGGACAGCGGATAATATCGGATGGAAGATTTGGTCGAGAATAAAGGCTTGTTGACAAACAGATCAATACCATACACAGTTCCGGTCCCGTTAATGACATTAAGAAGATGATTCGTCAAATCCTGATTCATGCGATAATAATCGTAACGATGGTCCGGATTCATGGCAAGGATATCATCCATGCCCATATTGTTTGCGGTTGTCAACGACAACTGTTCAATGGACCTCATCTGAATATAGAGTTGTTCGTTCGTTGCCAGCAGCAACAACTGCTGCTGGAACGAAGTGGATCGTACAAGTTCATTGGCCGACACTTCATAACTGATTCGAATGACGATGACCAGGAACAAGAGCAGCAACAATGCGAAACTAAAAAAATAGATGAAATCGATCCTTCTGGTTTTGAATGGATTTAACATAATAACTGCCCCTTGAAGGAAGATCAAATCAAGCCCGTCCAGCATTACCCCTATGTTGTTTCCTACTTTAGTCCAGTTGTCGCGATCCCGTCAACGAAATGTTTTTGAGCGGCAAAAAATAATATAGCAGAGGGCAGCACCGATACCAGCCCCATTGCCAATAGCTGGCCCCAATCCGTTGCGGACTGGCTGTCATTCATCATCCTTAACGCCAGAGTAACCGTATAACTATCGATTTTACCGATGTAAAGCAGTTGCCCGAAAAAGTCGTCCCAGTTCCAGAGGAAGCAATATATGATTACCGTTACAAGTGCTGGCTTGATCAAGGGCAAAAAGATATTCCAATAGATGCGGAACCAGGAGCACCCGTCTATTTTGGCGGACTCATCAAGCTCCTTTGGAATGCCACGAATAAACTGAATGAGCAGAAATACAAAAAACGATCCCCCTATTCCTCCAGCAAGCGCATGCGGCACAATAAACGGAAAATAGGTATTCACCCAACCCAGGCTGTTAAACATTGTATATTGGGGAATGATAGTGACTTGAGCAGGGAGCATCAAGGTTCCCATAAGAATAACAAACCAGAAATTGCGAAGCGGAAAATCAAGTCTTGCGAAACCAAATGCAACCAAACTGCTTGAGATCACCGAAACGATAATAAGCACACCCATTAAAAATAATGAATTAGAATAAAAATGAGTGAATGAATAATTGGGAATAGCATGCCAGCCGTCAATAAAATTGCTCCATTTTAATGCTGAGGGGAACAAACCCGGTCGGCTCATCTCTTCGTTCGACTTGAAGGCTGCGCCTACCCACCAAATTATTGGATAAATCATAATCATACTCGCAACCAGCAGTATGCCGAAGTTCAAGGCTTTTGTTTTTTGAATCATTTTCCTCCCTCCGTTTCATAGAAGACCCATTTTCTCGATGTGGCGAATATAAGAACCGTCACAAGCGCTATAATGACTAACAGAATCCATGCTAGCGCCGATGCGTACCCCATCTCGAATCTTGTAAAGGCTCTTTCATACAGATACAAAGCAAACACGTTGGTCGAGTTCATCGGCCCGCCTCCAGTAATCACGAACGCCTGGGTAAACATTTGGAAGGCGGAGATAACTTGCATGATCAGATTGAATAAAATGACAGGCGAAAGCATAGGTAAGGTAATTTTGAAAAATTGGCGGAGCTTTGAAGCGCCGTCAATCGCCGAAGCTTCGTATAAGGAACCCGGTATTTGTTTCAGCCCTGCGAGAAAAATGACCATTGACGATCCAAACTGCCAAACCGCTAACACGATCAATGATAATAATGAAGTATCGGGACTGTTAATAATACTGACCGGCTCTCTCCCGAACCAACTGAGTATGGCTACAACAAAACCATCCCTGCCTAGTATATTTTGCCACAGCATGGCGATTGCGATGCTCGCTCCGACAAGCGAAGGGAAATATACGGCCGTCCTGAACAGGGACATGCCTTTTACGCTTTGTTTCAACAGCATGGCCATGAACAAAGCGAACATTAATTTCAAAGGCACGGATATTACAACAAAAACAATCGTGATTTTGATAGATTTCCAGAACAGATCGTCTTCCGTAAACATTTTGGTGTAATTTCCAATTCCGATCCATTTCGGAGCGTCAAGCAATGGATAATCTGTAAATGAAAAATATAAAGATTGTCCCATAGGCCAGAGGATAAACAATAAAATGCCAGCAAGCCAGGGCGATATAAATGCATATCCAATCCACGGTGTTTCCCACTTTTTATTTTTTTTCAGTCTTGCTCCTTTCCCTTGTTCGTTCTCTGTTCGCGCTTGAGCATTCATAGATTCACCTCAATCTGTTTTCTATCCCTATCTTACCAACGAAAAGAGAAGCTCTAAATAAGAGTACTGCACAAAGACTTATAATTCGTCATTCATTTTCTTGCCAGAATGAAAAAACGGACGAGCCTGATAGCCCGTCCGTTTTAGCCAATTATTGATACGATTTTGCCTTGGAAACAAGCAAATCCCATGCTTTCTCAGGCGTCAACTCTCCGAACATAATTTGTTCGCCGATATCCTTAAAGTCTTTGTCGCGGAAGCTAGCCCAGCCCGGAGCGCCAGGATTGAACGGAGCCGGATCCTGGGCGACCAAATTAATCAAATCGTTTGCCTTTTTGTCGATCGGTGTAAAGTGCGCGTCAAGCGCTTCAACTACCTTTGTCGAGGAAGGAGCGCCGCGACCTCCCGCCATAAGCACTTCATTAGCCTGAACGTCATTAACGAACCAATCGATAAAAGCTTTGGCCTCTTCAAGATGCTTGGATTTTGCGCTTGCGCTCCAGAACATTGAAGGCTTCAGCCAAGCTCCGTTCTGTTCTTCTTTCGGATGGGATACGAGCTCATAAGTATCAGGAGCAAGCGATTCCAGGGATGGAATCTGAACGGCATAGATAAAGCGGGATAAAGCCGTTCCATTAGCCATTAAATCAAATTTCGGGTCAAAATCCTTGTGAGCCAACGAAACATCCGGAGGAGGAGCCAGTCCTTCTTTTCTGAAGTTTTCATACATATTCATGTAGTCCAGGAAGGTTTGTTGGTCGAAATTGAATATTCCGTCTGTTGTAATTGGATGGCCTTTACCGCGGCTGAGTTGATAGGCTTCGTAATTCATATACTGCCACGTAAAGTCTTGTGTGAAATATACGTCCTCGCCCAGCTTCGCCTTGGCTTCTTGCCCAATGCGTTTGACATCTTCCCAAGTCCAACCGTTCTGCGGCAGTTCAATTCCCGACTCTACCATCAGTTTTTTGTTATACACAAAGCCAAGTGCATTGTTCCCGAGCGGTATCGCATACAGCTTATCCTTGTATTTTCCTGTATCCAGCAGCGCTGGCTCTACGTCGGCCATGTTGAGGGAACCCAGATCTGCCAACTGATTTTTATCCGCGTAATCGGCCAGATAATAAGAATCCATCTGCACAATGTCTGGCATATTTCCGGCAGCAGTCATGGAAGCTAGCTTATCCCAGTATCCGTCCCAGCCCGAAAATTCCGGTTCGAATGTCACATTCGGATGCAATTTCGTATACATATCCATTGCCTTTTGAGTGGCATCGTGGCGATTCTGAGCTCCCCACCAATAGATGCGCAATTTCACATTCTCTTCAACCGACGTCGTTTTTTCCGTTGAATCGACTATGTTCGCTGGAGCTTCCCCGGAATTATTCCCGCAAGCGCTCGCAATCAACAGAGCGCCTGACAATACCGCTGCAGTTGCTATCTTGCGATAAGAATGATACATTTCTACTCCCCCTCGGCCAATTTGCAACTTAATAGTTTGCTCTTCAACTATAGCAAGACTTTATGCGCGAACATAGGAGAGCCTCGCACATAAACTTTCAATTTATAACACAAACGCTTTGTTATAAGGCTTCTTCTCGTAGATCGTGCAATTGAATCATGTTGTCCCGGTGCTGCTTTTTGACATTCCATAACCCCATTGTACATAATACAGACAAGCCACATCTTTCATCCAAAAGTAGATGAACAGACGACAGGAGAGATAAGCAATGGGCAGGTTGCGTCTACTACCGCTGCTGCTGGCCATGCTTGTTATGTGTGCCGGATGCAGCGGGGACAACAAACCACAGGAGGAGGTCATGCAGGTGAATAAAGAATTCATCGCAGCGGCGGAGCGTGGGGATACCGCTGAGGTGTTGCGATTGCTAGAGGCCGGAGCGGATATACAGGCGCAAGATGAAAGCGGCAGAACGGCGGTCGTCTCCGCGACTTACGGCAATCATGTCGATACGGTCGAGGCGCTAATCGCCAAGGGCGCCGATATCAACATTCGCGATCATATGTTAAACAATGTGCTGCTGTATGCCGGGGCGTCCGGGTATCTGGACATCGTTAGGCTGGCGGTCGAGGCGGGGGCAGATACGACGCTGACCAACCGCTTTGGCGGGACAGCGCTTATCCCTGCCGCCGACCGAGGGCATGTCGAGGTCGTCAAGTATCTGCTGGCCCATTCGGATGTCGACATCGACCATATCAACAACCTGGGTTGGACGGCGCTGCTTGAGGCCGTCATCCTCGGCGACGGCGGGGAGCGGCATCAGACGATCGTCAAGCTGCTGCTGGCGCACGGAGCCGATCCAGCCATCGCCGACCGCGAAGGCGTCACGCCGCTAGCACATGCCCAGTCGCGGGGCTATACAGAAATGGCCGCCATACTGGAGGCGGCCAGTCGCACTTAACTATTAAAAAAGGTGGTCGTCAACAACATCGCAATCGAAAGAAGGAGTACATCAATGACAACCATAACGTGGGAAGACTTCATGAAGGTAGAGCTGCGCGTCGGCCGTATCATCGAGGTCGAACCGTTCCCCGAAGCGCGCAAGCCCGCCTACAAGCTGCTCCTCGACTTCGGGCCGGACATCGGACAGCGCAAATCAAGCGCCCAGATTACCGGCCTCTATACCCCCGGTGACTTATTGGGTAAGCTGGTCGTGGCGGTGGTCAACTTCCCGCCCAAGCAGATCGGACCGATGATGTCCGAGTGCCTGGTGACGGGATTTCATAATGAGCAAGGCGATGTCGCCTTGTGCGTGCCTGATCAATCGGTGCCGCTGGGCACGCGTTTGTTATAGTAGCGATTTGCCGCCGAACACACGGCGGACGGCTTCGAGGTAGCCGGTCCCGTGTACGAGGTCTGGCTCTAGATAGCTGCCCTCGGTCCATTCGTTCCAAGCGTTAATCGTCATGATGCGCGGGCCGTTCGCCTGGCGTTCGAGGTTGTCTTTCGTACGTTGCAGCGCAATTTCGAACGCTTCGGGCGTGTTGCCTCCGACCGTAGGCATATACTGGTAGCCTATGGGCTCGTAGACATCCGACTGGACGGTACGCGGACTCGTGTCCCACCCCATCGTTACGTTGGGATAGTAGGGCAGCTTGAACTCGGAGGCCAGCGCTTCGGATTTGACAAGCGCCTGGTCGCGCCAGCTCTCGTAGGAGGTTACCGGAAAAGCATCAAGCCCCACATGGTGCAGCCAGACGTAGGAAGTGACGCTATCCAATCCGAGAACATCCAGCATTTCGTTTGGATTCGTGATTTCCTTTTCTCCCGGTAAGATCTGCACGCCCCATACGACCGCGTTCAGATGAAGCTCTCCCAAGCCCGCGCTGCGCACGCGGTCACGGAAATGATGCAGCACCCGCTTGGTCTCCGCTATGCCGCCCAAGCCTTCGACGAGATTCATCAGCTCGTAGATAGAGAAGTACAACCCGCCCTCTACGCGCCAATAGGAAGGATGACTGAAATAATGCCGAATCATATGCTCCGTCGCTGCCCTGAAGGCTTGCTCCGTCACGCTTCCCGATGCCAGCGTAGCCGGTTGCAGCGCGCGTGACAGCGGATGGATGTCGAGCCAATCGTGATTGGCCCACATCAACGCAAACTTGAGTCGATCCACATTGCTCGCCGGGAGGAAGCCTTCTTCTAGCGCGCGTTGCAAGTAAGGCCCGTCCTCGTACCAATACCAATCGAAAATAAAGGCATCGAGTCCATGGTCGGCAGCCGCGTCGATTTTGCGAGCCATAACTTCAGGATCTGCTTCGTCTTCGAAGCCCCAGGCGGGAAGCTTGGGCTGCGCGTGGCCCGGAAACCGCGGCTCGGCGCGCTTCACAAGCTCCCACTCCGTCCAGCCTGAGCCATGCCACTTGTCGTTGCGGGCATCCCGATGATAGTTGGGAAAATAGTAAGCGGCAACTTCAATATTTCGGTTAGGGGTCATTTTGGTCTCACTCCTTCACACTGCCTAGCGTAATCCCTTGAATAAAATGCTTCTGAAGAAACGGATAGAGCACCAAAATCGGAAACGAGGCGAGGAAAATTTGAGCCGCCTTTGCCGTTTGGTCGGAGATTTGCGATAGCTGCTTCAACTCTTCCATCGTTGTCATCAGGCTCGGGTCGCGGTTGATGACGACCGTCTGCAAATACGTCTGCAGCGGATAGCCAGTCGGACTATTCATATAGATCAACCCGTCGAACCAGGCGTTCCAATGGCCTACGCAGGAAAATAGCAGCAACGTGGCGAGCGCTGGCTTGGCGAGCGGAACGACGACCCGCCACAGCACAGCCCAATGTCCCGCTCCGTCGACATGCGCAGCCTCAAACAGCTCCTTCGGCTGGGAACGAATAAAATTGAGCAGTAAAATGACGTTAAAGACCGGGACCGCGCCCGGCAAGATAAGCGCCATCATGCTGTCGAGCAAGCCGAGTTGCTTGACGACCATGAAGGTCGGAATCAAGCCGCCGGAAAACAGAATCGTCATGACGAAAAACCAGGCGTATACGCTTCTCCAGCGGAACTGTCGAACTTCCTTGGATAACGGATACGCGACAATAATCGTCAAAAACATATTGACAACAGCGCCGAGAACGACACGTTGTATAGAAACGAGAAAGCTGCGAATGAACTCGGGCTTGGCGAAGGCATATTCGTAGGACGACAAGGTAAAATCTATCGGCCACAGCGTAACATATCCGGCGGTCACAGCGGCGCTCGAGCTGAATGATATCGCCAGCACATGCAGCAGCGGTAAAATGCAGAGCAGCGAAACAAGCGACAGAAAGATCGTATTTGCCCATCCGAACAGGCGTCTTGGAATACTAAGGACATGCATCGCGATCACTCATTTCTATCATCTGGTTAAAAAATTCTATAGTTGGCCAGGCGATAGGCTAACGTATACGATATGGTAATGAGAATGAGCGAGATGACGGATTTGAACAGTCCGATAGCTGTCGCCAGCTCATACTGCATATCGACAAGACCCATACGATAGACAAGCGTGTCGATAATATCGCCTGTGCTGTACACTTGCGGGCTGTATAGATTAAACACTTGATCGAAGCCGGCGTTGAGGACGTTGCCGAGGCTGAGCGTCGCCATCAGCACGATGACCGGCAGCATGCCGGGCAGCGTAACATGCCAGGTTTGCCGCCAACGATTGGCGCCGTCGATTAGCGCGGCTTCATATAACACTGGGTTAATGGACGTAATCGCCGCCAAGAAGACAATTGTCGAAAATCCAAACTCCTTCCAAATGTCCGTGGCGACAAGCACGTATGGAAACCAGTGCTCATTTCCCAGGAAATAGACAGGCGACAGTCCTACCCACGACAGCAGCCGATTGACGATTCCCGTCGAAGGAGACAAAATGTCGATCAGTACGCCGCCGAGAATGATCCACGACAGGAAGTGAGGCAGGTAGACAATCGTTTGCACCGAGCGCTTGAAGGCAGCTTTGCGCACTTCGTTGAGCAGTAGCGCGAAGATGACCGGCACGATCAGACCGAGGATGATTTTCATGCAGGCGATATAAGTCGTATTCCACAACACTTGCTTGAAGTTGGGCAGTTGAAACAAATATTCGAAATGCTCCAGCCCCACAAACTCCGATTGAAAGAAGCCTTTGTTCGGATGGAAATTCTCGAAAGCAATCAGTATTCCGGTCATCGGGTAGTAGCAAAAGACGAGCACGATCAACACGCCGGGCAACAGCATGACGTGCAGCGGCAGCTCGCTCAGCGACTTCAGCTTGGTCATTATCCTATCCCCTGTTCTATTGCGCGTTACTTTGTCCGGCTGTTAACTTCCTTTGTCATATCGTCTCCGCCGAGCTTCTTCCAGTTGGCGACGAATTGATCGAATGAATCGATGGATGCGCTGCCGCTAATGATCTTGGTAAACGTCTCAAGCTCCAGCGTCTCGAGAGTCGTGCCCTTCTTGAGCATTGTCTCGGTCGGAGCGCCCAAAAACTCATTGATGACGGTCAGGCCATTCTTGTCGTAGCCATCCTCGACGCTAAGGGCGCCTTCCGGACCCGACCATTTATAACTGCCGTAGAAGGTGGTGTCGCCTTCCAGGAACTTGGTGATAGAGTTGTAATTGTCCGCACCGTCGAAGCTCAGTCCTTCCGCGCTTTTCGCTTCCAGGCCCTTCATGACATCGCGATAAATGTTGATGTTCTGCAGCGGGTGCTGCGCGGCGACGGCGGCGTACATGTAGGCCGTCTCGACGTTGTCGCCGTGGAAATCCATGTCGCGGCCGTTCGGACCGTAAGCCTTGTTCAGGTTGTAGTTCATCAGCTTAACGACCGCTTCCGGATGCGCCGAGCCTTTCTTCACAACATAGAAAGCGGCTGCTCCGTTGCCCATCAGCGACTTGCCCGGACTTCCGTCCGCCGTTACGATCGGGTATGGATTCCAATTGGCCTTCGGATTGTTCTTAAAGCCGTCCGGCAGCGGCCAGAAGGCGTTCCAGTGTTGGCCGTAGAACATGCCGATTTTGCCGGAAGTAATGGATTCGTTCACTTTGTTGGCGTCCTGAACGCCGAATTCGGGATCGATCAATCCCGCCTTGAACATCTCTTGAAGCTTGCCAAGCGCGACTTTCATTTCCGGCTGGATGGAGCCGTATACGATCTGTCCGTCTGCGCCCTTCACCCATGCTTTGGGGTATGCGTTCAAGCCGTAGGACAATCCGCCGATGCCCGCATAGCCGGCAAACAGATCTTTGCCCAAACCAAGGCCGTACGTTCTCGGATTGCCGCTGGGCTTCTGTGCAACGAAGGCTTCGGCGATTTTGCGCACGTCGTCCAGCGTCTTCGGCGCAGGCAGCTGAACGGCTTGCAGCCAGTCCTCGCGAATCCACAGCATCTGCGTGCTGTCAAGCGTCGAGGTGGTCGAAGGAATCGCCATTAATCGTCCATCCGAGGATGCTGCATTCATGCCGATGCCGCCATCGCCCTCGATGATCTGCTTGGTGAGCGGCGAGGCGAACTTCTGATAAACGTCTGTCAGATCCTCGATCATATCGGCATCGATGAGCTTCTGAAGCTGAGTCAGATCGACCTGGAAAATGTCAGGCAACGTATTCGAGGTAATGGCCACATTCAGCTTCTGAGCGTATTGGGTGTCGGGAACGCTCCATTCGTTGGACAGCTTGATGCCGAGATCTGATTCATAGCCACGGTACCAGATATTATCGTCGATGGATTGCCCTTCAGCGAATTTGATGGAGCTGTTCAAGCTTCTGATCGTCGAGAGCTGAATCGGCGGGTCGTATTTTCCGAGCGGATCGGCAGATTCAGAGCCCCCTTCCGATGGCGGAGGCGAAGATGCGCCGGTAGGATTCGAGTTGTTACCGGTACTACAAGCGGCAATGACAAGCGTCAATAAAAGGACTAGCGTTACGTACAAGCGTTTCATGGTATCCCCCCAGCATTTGTATGCGACTTTGGTGAAGCGGCAGATGATCATCTATCTCTAATGATAACGGAGAGGATGAGGCGGCTAAATCATAAACTTTCTACTTTCTTGCCTCCTGTCTACCGGAATGGCCAGCACCATATCGACCTGCAAGCCGCCGCTTGCACTGCGACTGAACATTAACCCTTTCGTGCCGTATTTGAGCCGGAGCCGTTGGTTGACATTGACGAGGCCGGTTGTGCCGCCCGCTGGTTGAGCTTGCTCCATTCGTTGATTCAGCCGGACAATCGCGTCGTCGTCCAGCGCGCTGCCATTGTCCTCGACCCGAATCGTCAATTGCGCTTCTGACTCCAGGAAGGACACCTGAAGCAAGCCATTGTCCTCGTGTCCCTCAAGGGCGTAGTGGAACGCATTCTCAATAACCGGCTGCACAATCAGGCGAGGAACGGCAAGTCCCTCGCAGGAGGGCGGAATGTCCGCGAAATCAACCTTGATGCGGTCGCCAAATCGGAACAGCTGAATATCGACGTAGTTGCGGGCATGGCGAACTTCCTCCCCAAGCGTAACCTCGTCATGCTGCTGCGGATCGCGAGTAATGAATCGATAGTAGTCGCCGAGAAACTTGGTAAAGCGCTCGATATTCGCGACTTCCTTAAATTTGGCCATCCGGTAAATGGTGAAGAAGCTGTTGTACAGAAAATGGGGGCTGATCTGCGATTGGAGCTGCTTGAATTCGGCCAATTGGGTGCGATACTTCTGCTCGAATACTTCCTGGACGAGCTCCCGCAGCTTGCGCACGGTCAGATTGAAGTGTTCATACAGATAAGCGAATTCGTCCTTGCTGTTGCGAGATATCGAGACATTGAGCTGCGCATTTCCGACCTGGCGGAAGGCGAGAATGAATGTGCGCAGCGGTCGGTGAATCCAGTTGTAGATCAAGTAGGAGACGATAATGATGACGAGCAGGGAAAAGGCGGACACGTACCAGATAAGATTCCGATTTTTTTTGAGCGGGCTCAGCACAGCCGCTTCCGGCACATAGGTGATAAAGGTTGCGCCGAGCATTTCGGATTGAATCTTGTTGTAGATGTAATTGCGCCCGTCCACCGAGATCGTCGTGAGCTTGACTCCGGACGACACTTGCGGCGTCTTCTCCGCGATGGCCTGAATCAACGCCTTGTCACTGCTCCCCGAGATGAGCCAGCTTCCGGAAGAGCCGATCAGCGCAGCCCCTCCGACGCCGTTATATTGAAACCGGTTCATCGTCTGCGTCATGCGCCACGTATTGACCTCCGCCGCAAGCAGCAACGGGGGATCTTCGATGCCGAGGAGTCTCGGTTGAACAAACGCGATATATAAGCGATTGCGCCATAGGATGAACGGAGAAGCCGGGGTGGAAGCTCCCTTTAGCATCGCCTGGAATTCCTCCACGGACATGTCGAAATAGGGTTGATTGGCGGAGATAACCGAACCTAGCAGGGGCAGGAACGCTTTGGCGTCCTCGATGTGCTTGCTGGACGATTTGAGATGGAGCAGCTGCTGGTGGATCGAAAGAATGGATTTTCGCTTCTCTTCGTTAGTCATAATCTCGGCGGCGTTGCTCAGTGTATCCAGCTCCGTGCCCGAGCCGAGCTCTTGCTGGAACCGGATAATTTGCTCGAATTCCAGTTCCAGGTTGCTCAGATAGAAGTCCGACTGGGACGAGATCGAGTGGGCGATGCCCAGCTTCACGCTTTCGGCGTCGGAACGATTGATTTGCAGCACGATGACGTACAGCGGACCGATGACGAGCAGAAACGTGAACACAAGCTTCGTGTAAATCGAGTTATAACGCGGTATCGTCTGCACATGCATTCTCCTTTGCGCTTGGACACGGTTCTTACAGTTGGGATTCACGGTATTCCTGAGGCGACAGAGACGTCATCCGCTTGAACAGTCGAGCGAAATAAGAAGGCGATTCCAGTCCGACTGCAGCGGCGACGTCTTGTATCTTCATATCAGTCGAACGTAGAATTTCTTTCGCTTTGGCCATTCGTTTCTCCGTGACGACATCGGATAATCCGTTCCCGCTGATCTGCTTGTACAGCCTGGATAAGTAGGCGGGATTGAGGAAGACGACCCGGCCAAGACGGGTAAGCGACAAGTCGCTTGTCAGGTTCCGCTCGATGTAGCTGTTTATTTGCGCTACGATCTCCAGGCCGCGATCCGTCTGCGTCTTCTGCCGTCGAATAAACAGCTCGTCCGCGAATGTGAGAAAGTAGCGGCTGAGCTCATCCCAGGATGCGTGCAGATCGAACCGCGTCAGCATGTGCATCGCCCGGGGGCTGTCATCCAGATCCTCGTACGGTATCCGGTTCCTATAGGACAAGAACAGACTGGCTACCTTGTGGAACACCTCCAGCCTGATCGGAAGAGGAGCCTGGGCGTCGGCCACACTGTGGAGGAGGATGCTCAGCTCACGCTTGAACTCGCTCTCGCGATGATTCTCCAAGTGCGCCTCAAGAAAGACAAACCGGCGCAGCTTCAGCCGAAGCTCGTCATTGATCGCTCGACCGGACTCTTTGACGAGCTCCCGTTGCTCTTGCAAGAATGCGATCTCCAGGCCGATGCCAGCGCTGCGGTAACTGAGCTCGCTCAGCCTGCCATACGTTCGCCCTAGCTCCGTCCAAGCCATCTCGCCGCTGGCCGCAAAGGAGAGCGGCAGCTTCAGGAAGCTCCGCGCAGCCTGTTGCGTCGATTCGAGCAAATCCTGCAGTAGCCGCTCCGTGCTTGCCATCATGTCGGATTGGGGCTGGATGAGCCATAGCAAGTGAAAGGTCGAATCCAGCGTAACGGCCAGGCATGAGAAAGAAGGCGGCATGAATTCTTCCATTATATTTTGCACCGCGAAAGACAACAGTGCTTTCTCCGACGGCTTCAACGTCTCATTCCAGCTGTCCGTCCTGCCTGCTACCATGACAACTGGAAGGTCGGGCTTTAACGGAATATCCAGTTCGGCAAATCGATGCACGAGCGTTTCCTGCGAGAGGGGCTCTCCGAGAATGAGATATTGAACGAGCTCCCGCTGCATGAGGGGGACAGTGGCGCGCATGCGATCTCGCGCCTCGCGAATAAGCCGTTCCTTATCCATATCCTCGCCAATCGCTGCAATCGCTTTCTGCACAGCAGCGAGGATCTGGTCGTCCCCGTCCATCTTCAGCACATAATCTACGCCGCCTTTGCGCAGCACCTCCTGCACATATTGAAAATCATTGTACCCGGTCAGGAAGACAACCCGGCACCGCGGATAATCGGCGCGTATGCGGTCAAACAGCTCCAGCCCGCTCATCCCCGGCATGCGAATGTCGGTCAGCACGATGTCAATCTTGCTCATCTGAATGAGCTTCAGCGCCTGAAGACCCGAGCTGGCATAGTTAATTTCCAGATCGGGCAGCGCCGCTTCGTGAAACAGCTCCACCAGACCGTCCAATATGGTCGCCTCGTCGTCTACAATAAGCAGTCTCAGCATAGGGGCGCTCCTTTCGATCATGAAGGAAATATTTCAGACTGCCCTCAAAACGGAGCTGCAGATTCCGTGCCTCTTCGGCCTTTTGAGGGCAGCCTGATCTTTTTTATTATTATAAGGGGCTATCCGAGGCGAAAACCAGCTTCATTATCCGAGCGATTACCGTCGCTGTTTCCGCTCTGGAGGCGTGCGCGGCAGGTCGGAAGCTGCCATCGTCGGAGCGGTAATAGCCAAACAGTGGTTTGGCCCAATAAGCGAAATGGCCGGGGTCTGGCCACACATCGCTAGCCGGATTCTGATACGCCAGCGGATCGGCGGCTAATGTCTCTGTGTTGTTATAAATATTTTTGTAATCCCGCATGTCGTTCGAGCCGTGCCATAGAAAATAAAATACGCCTACGGACCGATTATCACGCAGCGGCGGAGCCGTCCGGTAATCAGCCAGAGGCCGCCCGAGCGCGTCCGTTCCCGCCAGGGCGTCCCAGACTTCGACCTCGTCCGCCGTCGAATAGGAATCGTCAGCCACCATCGCGTAGACCGGCGTCACCTTGGTTGCCAATGGCGCAAGGCCAAGCGCCGCACATACGATCCAAAGGAGCAGTTTGGCGAAATAGCGCGATCGATTTCTCCCCCTCATCCCACGCACCTCCCTTTATTATAGAGCGCTTTCATTAATCTCCGCATCACGCATCCCCGCCTTCAAAAGTTTAGTTTCCGCCTGACTGTGTTAATTCTAACACCCTCTTTCCGCCGCTCCCTATCCTAAAAAGCGTACATTCTGCACTTATCTCTACCATTTGTCGTGATGCTCTATTATCGCAAAAAGGCCGCCTGCTCCAGGAGCGGGCGACCTTCACTATTATAGCTTGTGCCTGGCGTTACGGCGCCAGCTCTTGCGGCAGGCTGCTAAGAATGTCTGCTGGACACGGCCGACATCGACGAGGGCGGGAATCCCTGGACCTGGCATCGCTTCAGTCAATGTAACGCTGCAGCTCCACCCGGAAAATGCTACCCTTGCCGGGGCTGCTCTCCGCCCGAATGCTGCCGCCAAGCGCATCCACAAGCTCGCTGGCAATGGCAAGGCCAAGCCCGTGACCCCCGGCTTCCCGCGAACGTGACTGGTCGGGACGGTAGAAGCGCTCGAAGATCCGGCCCAGTTCTTCCGTAGGAATGCCCTCGCCCGTATCCTGCACCTCCAGCAGCAGCCAGGGGCGACCGTTCTTGTGAAGGGCCGCGACTCGCAGGATGACATGGCCGCCAGCAGGGGTGAACTTGATCGCATTCTCCAGCAGGATGAACAGGAGCTGCACCAGCTTCTCCTGATCCTGCCTAACCGGCAGCTCGGATGGCGCATCCAGCGCGAGCTGGAGCTGCCCCGATGAGGCCAGTCCGCGCAGGCCGTCCAGCGTATGGGCCGCAGCCTGCGCGAGGTCAAAGCTGCGGGGAGCGAGCTGCAGCAGCCCGGCATCGCTGCGTGCCAGCAGCAGCAGATCCCGCGTCAGCGCGATCATGCGCCGCACCTCCGAATGCATCCCGTCGATGACATGACGGGTGAAGGGCTGTTCGTTGATGCTGTCCTCCAGCTTTAGTGTCTCGATGGAGGTGAGCATCACGCTCAGCGGCGTGCGCAGCTCATGCGAGGCATCTGCCGCGAACCGCTGCTGCCGCTCATACGCCTTGCGGACCGGCAGCATGGCCTGTCGCGCCATGATTCGGCTGAAGACCGCGGCCAGCAGGATGAATACCGCCGCAATCGCCGTCAGCACGCCGAGCAACCAGCGGAACAGTTCCTGCTGGAAGGTGACATCCTTGCCGACATACAGGATGCCCGCAGGCTGGCCCATCCGCTCGAAGGTCCGGCTGCCGATCAGATAAGCGGTAGATTGTCGCGCTTCGGAGTCCTCTCGTTTGTGCAGCATAGGTTCTCTCTGTTCCAGCTCGACGACAACAAGCCTACTCTCGCTGCCGTCCGCCCCGGCATCCGCCAGGCTCAACACCTGCTCCTTTAACCCCGGCTGGATCTCGCCGCTCCCCAGCAGACCGCCTCCAGCATCCAGGATGACATAGAAGGCTTGATCTGCGCTGAGCGCAAAGGCCTGATTCCCCGGTCCCTGATACATCCCTTGCAGCAACTCATCGTACATTGGCCCTTGAAGCTGCTTGACCTCGGCGTCCAGCAGCAGGTTGAGCCTGTCCTTCTGATTGTTCCAGATCAGCAGATGGAGGAGCAGGTAGATGATCAGGAAGGACAACAGCAGGAATACGCTCATGACCACACTATAGCGGAGAGTAAGGCGCTTCTGGGCGCGCCCGAACAGATCCTTGCCGGGGCGGCCGCCTCCGGGGCCGAAGTCGTTAGCCTTCAAAGGTATACCCCACTCCCCGAATGCTGTGGATGTACTGCTGTTCTCCGTCCAGGAGAGCCAGCTTTTTGCGGAGCAGCTTGACCGTAGCATCTATCGTCTTGAGCGTCACCTCGGATTCCATCCCCCAGATGCGGTCCAGCATCACCTCGCGGGTCAACACGGTTCCCTGATTTTTGAGGAGCAGATCCAGGAGCTGGTACTCTCTGGGCGTAAGCTGCACTTCCTGCTCCCCTGCCAGCATCCGATGACTGTCCCGTTGCAGCACCACCTGCTCGCCGATCCGGCACGTCTCTTGCTCCAACGGGAGGAACGTCCTCCGGCCCAACGCCCGGAGCCGCGCCAGCAACTCATCGATTTCGAACGGCTTCACCAGATAATCATCCGCCCCCGCATCCAGACCGCGAATCCGGTCCTCCAGCGAATCTCTGGCCGTTAGCATCAGGATCGCTCCTTTATATCCGTCTCTGCGCAGCTGCCGACACACCTCCCGGCCATCCCGCTCCGGCAGCATCCAGTCCAGCACCAGCACATCGTAAGCGGAGACACTGGCGAGATCGTAGGCATCTTCCCCGGACGTGGTCCACTCTACCGTATAGCCCGCTTTTTTCTTCAGCATATGTGCGATCAGTTCGCCCAGCCGGGGGTCATCTTCTGCCAGCAAGATCTTCAAGCGCACTCCTCCTCCCCTTCATCCGTTGCCTGCTCCCGGACACGCCTAAGGATACTCATACTTCACGATATCACATTCCGGTGAAAAACAGGTGAAAAAACAGCTCTCCAAGTTTCTCCGTTTTTTCACCCGAGGCGTATAGAGTTAATGGCAAGCCACACATTACCCCTAACGGGAAAGGATGATCCAAAGATGAATGCACCACGCAAACGGTTCGCTTCGAAAACAAACAAACTGCTCGTAGGCACCCTGACAGCTGCGCTTGTCCTCGGCACGAGCGGCATGACCGCCTTCGCCGCCTCCTCCACTTCGTCCACTGACACTCAGACTGTCCAGTCCGCTACCAGCAGCAACACTCCGTCTCCGCTGCTCCCGGCGCCGGGAGCTGGATTGCCGCCTGCGGGCTCCGAGCCGATCGCACCGCTCGCCGGTCCGGCAGGCATCGGCCCAGGCCCAGGCCTCGGCGGCATCGACAGCAGCCAACTGCTCAGCACGCTCGGTCTGTCTGCCGACGAGCTGCGCACGGCGCTGGAGGCAGGCGGCTCGCTCCGCTCGATCGCCCAAGATCAACTGGTGGACCCTCAAGAGCTGATCGAGCTGGCCGCCAGCGGACTGAAGGAGCGGCTGAGCCAGGAGTATGCCGACGGCCGCATCAGCGAGAGCGTATATAAGGACCGGCTGAACGAGGTGGCAAGCCGCGCTGCTGCCTGGATCAGCCAGACCCGGCCGCAGCCCCCGGCTCCGGGCACAGCCCCAGCCGAGCTGCCGCCGCTCGGCCCTGGCATGGAGGGACTGGACCGCTCGGCGCTAGCCGGGCTGCTTGGCTTGGACGCTAGCGAGCTTGCAGCAAGCCTGGAGGATGGGCAGTCGTTGGCTGACCTGGCCAGCGCCAATGGAAGCACATCCAAGGTCATCGATCTTGTAACAGCAGCCCTGACGCAGGAACTGAAAGACCGCCTGGCAAGAGGAGATATCTGGACGGATCAGTATGCGTCCGAGCTGCTGGATGTCTCCACCCGGGCAACCGAGCTGATCCAACACCAACACCAGCACCCGCAGCCGCCTCATCTCCAGCAACAGGCACAATAGGTATCAGTGAAATAAAGTCCAAATGGCTTGCTCTATTTAGTCCAATCAGACTAAAGCAGCAAGCCTTTTTAGTGACTTTTTTGTTATCATGCAGGTTATGCGAAGATGAATACTTGGCCCCGTCTGCCTTTTCCGCCCCTCCACAGTTCTAACGCTCGCCCTCGGCCTTATTGGGTTGAAAAGGCAGTCTCCCGAAGGCTAACGCTCGCCAGCGAGCTTATTTCCGGTCAAACCGTGCCAAAGCGGCTATTTCTCGCAAATAAGCACCGTGGCGAGCGTAAGAATATCAACAAGCGCAAAATGATAAAATAAGCGCTGTGGCGAGCATTAGAGTGATCCTGCAACTAATTCCCCAGCTTCTTCACAAACCCGAGCAGATCCTGGGCGATCCTGACGAAGTCGGCTCCGCTCAATCGCCCGAGTCCGCCCGTCATGCAGTCGATCTCGCTGTAGCGTTGCACGCCGTCGCGGCGGATGCTCGGGCCCGCGATCGCGATCGGCACCGGCTCGCCGCTATGCTCGCCATACTCGCATGGCGTCGAGTGATCGGCCGCCAGCGCCACGTACACATCGTCCGGCAGCTGCTCCAGGATGCGGCCGACCATCTCGTCGAACCGCTCGATCGCCTGCGCTTTGCCGAGCGGATCATTGTCATGCCCTTTCACATCCGGCGCCTTCATGTGCACATAGACGAGATCGTGGTCCGCCAGCTGCTCGAGCGCCAGACTTGCCTTGAGAGCGATGTTGGTGTCGAGATTGCCGGTCATGCTCGCATCGGTGAAGGTCCCGAAGCCCGCCAGCCGCGCTACGCCGAGCACGGTGCTCTCGCCCGCGATGCAGGCGACGCGCATGCCGCGCTCCTGTGCCAACGGCGGCAGCTCGGCCATCCGCCCCCCGCCCCGGGTCAGGACAAAGTTCGCCGGCAGCTTGCCCCCCGCCACCCGCTCGTCATTGACGGGATGCCCGGAGAGGATGCGATGCGCCTGCTGGAGGAAGCTGTTGACCGCCAACGCCGTCTTCGCCGCTTCCTCGGAGCCGTCGAGCGGCCGCACCGTCAGATACGGCATACCGTCATTGGGCGCCTTCGGATCGGAGTCGCTCACCTGGTCGCTTAGCCCCTCGCCCCTCAGAAGCAATACGGCGCGATGCTCCGTCGCTTGCTTGAAGCGGACAGTGACGCCGCCCTCCAGCGTGAGACCGTCGAGCGCCTGGGCGAGCGCATCGGTCCCCTGCCGGATCCGGCCCGCGCGGCGGTCGACGACGATACATCGATCGTCTACTGTGGCAAAGTTGCAACGGAACACGATATCTCCCGGTCGCACCTCCATGCCGATGCCCAGCGCCTCGATTGGCCCGCGGCCGGGATAATGCTGCGGCTCATAGCCGAACAGGATCAGATGTCCCATATCTGTGCCGACGGGGATGCCCGGCGCGATCAGGTCCATCATCCCGGAGATGCCTTCGGCCGCCAGCTGGTCCAGATGAGGCGTATTTGCATATTGCAGCGGTGTGAGCTGTCCGAGCTTCGGATGGGGCCTGTCGCCCAGCCCGTCAGCGATCGCCACGATCATTTTTCGTCTGAGCATGCGCCCACCTCCTCATAATCTTAAGTTCATGCTCTGTCATCCACAGCCCGATTACAGCCCCAACCAGCCGTACCAGGTGAAGTAACCGATACAGATGACCGATGCGCCGATGAAGCAGGTGACGATCGCATACTTGACTTGATCGACGATCGTGAAGTAATCGGTGGAGAAATAGATCGTATTGACCTTGGAATGGGGCGGCAGCGTAATCGTAAAGGTCATCGTCGTCGCAGCGGCGAGCGCCAGCGGCACCGGGTCCATGCCGAGCGTCTTCGCCAGAGCGATGAAGGCCGGGATGAGGATCGTCACCCGCACCGTCTTGCTCGTGAAGATCAGATGACTGTACATACTGAGGAAAATGACGACGATGGCTACCATGGCCGGGCTCATCCGGTCGATGCCAAGTCCGTCGACAACCTTGCTGATCAGCCATGTGGCGCCGCCCGACTTATCCAGCGCATTGCCTGCCGCATACGCGCCCGCCGCGAAGATCATCAGCTCCCACTTGATATTCGCGTCCTTCCATTGCAGCATCCCGACTCTGGGCAGCAAGCACAGCAGCGCCGCGATGACCGCCGTCTGCTCGGTGCTGATCTCGAACCCGAACCAGGCGTCATGATAATCTCCGGTCGCCCATAGCACGACGGTCAGGATGAAGATCGCCATCGCCTTTTTCTCCGCTACGGAGAACGCCCCGAGCTTGTGCAGCTCGCTCTTGAGCGAGTCCATCACATTGACGAAGGTGCCCTCGGCCTTGATCGAGAACAGCTTCAGCCCGATCAGGAAGGTGAGCGACATCGTGATGATCGCCGACGGCATCGAAGCGAACAGCCAGTCCATATAGCCGATACTGCCCCCAGCCTGCTCGTTGATGAAGCCGACCGCGATAATATTGCCAGCCGTAGCCGTCATGACGCCAGAGGTCGCCAGCGCATCCGCCTGCAGCCCCTGCAGCATCATCACCTTGCCGAGCCGACTCTGACCCGGGATCGCCTTGTACACATCGAGCAGGATCAGACAGATCGGCATCATCAGCGTCGCGCGCGCTGTCGTCGACGGGACGAAGAAGGCCAGGATGAAGTTAATGATCACCAGCACCAGCAGCGTCCGGGTCGGCGTCTTGCCGAACATCGTCACCATCCATAGCGAGAACCGCCGCCCCAGGTTGGACTTCATCATCGCCGAGGTGAGGATGAAGGCCGACACCATCAGCCAGATGACGTCAAAGCCAAGTGTGCCAAACGCCACCTCCTGGTCCTCGACCGCGCCGACGAGCGGCAGCAGCAAGATCGCGATCAGCGACGTCAAGTAAATCGGAATCGGCGTCGTCACCCACAGGATCAACGCACCGGCAAATATCGCAATCGCCTTTTGCGCAGCGGGATCGAGGCCTTCCGGCGTCGGCATAAACAAGAGCAATAGCATGGCAATCGCCGCCAAAGGGATTCCCCATCGTTTCATTCCCGCTTCGAAGCGTCCTTTCTTTTTGGGCGGAGCTGTGTCTCCGCTCTTCTGCATGTTCTGCTCGGCCATGCCTTAGCCTCCTCAGGTCGTCTGTGTATTCGCTTTCAGTATAGGCAAGGCCTGATCATAATACAATTTGATTTATTTAGGATTATTATAAGATATCGTTATAGTATAATGAAAGCAATAAGACAAAGGCGACGAACCGTGAGGGGTTCGTCGCCAGAGGAGGGACCGGATGAACTTTAGCAAGCTGCAAACGTTTGTCACCTTGTCGGAATGTCTGAACTTCACAGAGGCGGCCGAGCAGCTGTACTGCTCGCAGCCATCAGTCAGCATGCAGATTCAGAGCCTGGAGAAGGATATGGGGGTGCCGCTGTTCGACCGAATCGGCAAAAAGCTGTATCTGACGAAGCACGGCCAACAGTTCAAGCCTTATGCGGAGCAGATCATTAATCTGTATCATTCGGCCAAGGAGCATGTTCGCCAGCTGGACGACCTGAGCTACGGGACGCTGTCCTTTGGGGCCAGCAACTTCGTCGGCGCCCATCTGCTGCCTGCGGTGCTCGGCGAGTTCAACAGCGCGCATCCCGGCATCACGATTAATATGAACATTACGTCCTCAGCCTCGCTGACGGCGATGCTGGAGTCCAACAAGGTTGAGTTCCTCGTCGTCTCCGACCGCATCCCGATCGACGAGAGCCGCTATCATGCCCGCACCTTCTACCAGGACGAGCTGGTGCTGATCGTCCATCCCGCGCATCGCCTCGCCAAGGCGACCAACTGCACGCTCGCCGAGCTCGCCGATGAGATGTGGGTGCTCAAGCCGCATCAGTCGGCGACCCGCAGCTACCTCGAGCGGGAGTTCGACCGTTATGGCTTCCGCTCGCCCCGGCGGATCGAGATCAGCAACCTGGAGGCGATCAAGCAGAGCGTCGTCCACGGGCTGGGCATCTCGATCGTCTCCAGCCTGGCCGTCCGCCATGAGGTGCAGAACGGTCAGCTCGTCATCGTACCGATCGAGGGCGTATCCATGCTGCGGGGCATCCGCTACGCCTATCATCGCAGCATCCACCTCTCGCCTGCGGCCGCGCGCTTCCTCGGGCTGCTGGACGGGATGTTCGGCGTCGATTAAAACTTGTCCGACGGGGTGCAACTCGACAGCGATTCCCGTGACAAACAAGCGCCCGTCGGCCTAAGGCCGACAGGCTTGTTTGGTTTTGTACGGATCAGATTAAGCCTCGCTGGCCGCTGTCTGGCGCGCATACCGATTGGCCGGCACAGGCACGCCCAGATTGCCGCGCAGCGTATCGGACTCGTAATCGGTGCGGTAGAGGCCGCGCGCCTGCAGGATCGGCACAACATGGTCGACGAAGTCGTCGAGCCCGCTCGGGATATGCGTATGGACGATGAAACCGTCGGCCGCCTCCTGCTCATGCCACTGCTGGATGCGGTCGGCGATCTGCTCCGGCGTGCCGATGAACGGGCTGCGCGGCGTCGCCGACTGCAGCGCGACCTGACGCAGCGTCAGTCCGTGCTCACGGGCTTGCTGCTTGATCTTGTCGGTGCCGCTGCGGAAGCTGTTGGACCCGAGATCGCCGAGCTCCGGGAACGGCTCGTCGAGCGGATACTGCGTGAAGTCATGATGCTCGAAGAAACGTCCGAGATAGTGAAGCGCCTTGTCGATCGTGACGAGCGCCGCCAGCTCCTGATACTTGGCCTCGGCCTCCTCCGGCGTCCGTCCGATGATCGGTCCGATGCCGGGCAGGATCGCGATATCGTCAGCCGAGCGCCCTGCCGCGACAGCCCGCTGCTTCACATCCCGGTAGAATGCCTGCGCCTCCTCAATCGACTCGTGACCGGTGAAGACGGCATCCGCGCTTTGGGCGGCCAGCTGCTTGCCGCTCTCCGAGGAGCCGGCCTGGAAGATGACGGGCTGGCCTTGCCGCGAGCGGGCGATGTTAAGCGGACCGGTGACGGAGAAGTGCTTGCCCTTGTGGTTGAGCGCATGCAGCTTGGCGGGGTCGAAAAAGACGCCGGAGGCCTTGTCGCGGACGAAAGCGTCATCCTCCCAGGAGTCCCACAATCCACGCACCACCTCGATGTATTCCTCGGCAATCTCATAACGCTCCCCATGGGTCGGGTGATGCTCGCGGCCGAAGTTGCCGGCAGAGCCCTCCAGCGGCGAGGTGACGACATTCCACCCGGCCCGACCACCGCTGATGTGATCGAGCGAGGCGAACTGACGGGCGACGTTAAACGGCTCGCTATAGGAGGTCGAGAGCGTGCCGACCAGCCCGATGCGGGAGGTGACGGATGCCAGCGCAGACAGGATCGTCAGCGGCTCGAACCGATTGAGGAAATGCGGGATCGACCGCTCGTTGATGTACAGCCCGTCGGCGATGAAGACCAGGTCGAACTTGCCGCGCTCGGCCGTGATTGCCTGCCGCTTGTAGAAGTCCAGGCTGACGCTGGCGTCGGACGGTACCTCCGGGTGCCGCCAGCCCGCGATATTGCCGCCTACGCCGTGAATAATTGCACCGAACTTGATTTGCTTCCGATTAGCCATAGGTCTGTTACCTCCTGCCCGCAACGGGGGTATGGGTTAGTGATGCTCCTGCAGCAGCGGCGTGTGCGCGAGCTGCAGACGATAGCTCTTGACCAGCAGGTCGCCATTCATGAATTCGTAGTTATAGGCACGCTCGAAGCCGAGCCGCTCATAGAGTCGGACGGCCGAGTCCATCATGTCCGAGGTATGGAGATGCAGCGTCGCAGCGCCGGCCGCCAGCGCACGTCTGGCGCTGGCGCGGATCAGCTCGGTCGCCACGCCCGCGCCTCGCGCGCGGGGCGCCACTGCCAGCAGACGGATGATCGGCGAGTCGATGCCGAGCTCTGGCTGCCCGTAAGCGAGCGCGGAGGAGTCGAACAGGAACACGCTGCCGACAAGCTCACCGCCGAGCTCGGCGACCAGCCTCGCGCGGGTCGGCGCTTCGTCGATCGATTGCAGGATGCTGGCCTTGTACTCAGCCCAGCGCGACTCCGACAGCGCGGCTGCATATTGGCCGTAGGCCTCCAGCAGCACCTGCTCCAGCGCCGGCCGGTCGGCGTCCGTCGCCTCCCGGATTGTCACGGCGGCGTGTGCGGGGGCGGCTTTACGAGGGACTTGCTGCCGCCCGCTCATCAGCTCGCCAGCTCCTCGGGCAGCGCCTGCTTGATGCGGCGGATCTGCGCCAGATGCGTCCCGACATGCTGGACGAAAGCGCCGATCGCAGCGGCGATCGTCACCGTCGCGCCAGCGGCGTTGATGCCGCTCCGCTGCCACTCCTCGTCGGTCAGGCGCGCCAGCAGCGACGCATTGAGCTCGACGAGCGCATGCGCAGCGACGAGCAGCTGTCCTACGCTGTAGTCATTAGCCCGCTGGCCCGCCACCCAGGCATCCTGATCGAAGGCAGGCAGACGCACGCTCGAGCCCGCCAGTATCTCGCGCAGCCGGAACGAGACGACGAGACTGTGATCGACCAGATGGGCGAGCACCTCCGTCACGCTCCAGGAGCCCGGTGCAGCCTTCCAGGCGAGCTGATCAGCGGTCGCCCCGTCGAGCTCATGCTCGATCTCGCGATAGACATCTACATAGGCGACGATGGTCGCTTCATATTCGGTATGACTCATGTGATTCCCATCCTCTCTAATACACGCATCGTTATAAGGGCAAGACCTCATTCGCTTGAGTTGCCTCTGCCAGCTCGGTGAGCGCATCTGCGGCCAGCACGGCCAACAGCTCGGCCGTGCCGATCAGCGCCCCCTCATCAATGTCGAAGGCGGGATGATGCCACGGATGCGGACCGTTCGTGCCGACGAACAGGAAGGCGCCTGGCGTCCGCTCCAGATAGAAGGCGAAGTCCTCTCCCGCAGGTGAAGGCGGCGTCTCGGCGACCGTAAGCTCCAGAGCGGCAGCCGTCCGGGCGGCAAAGTCGGCCCAATGCGCGTCATTGACGACGGCTGGCGGCCCCTGGATCCACCGGACCCGCGCGCTCGTGCCGAAGGCCGAGGCAATGCCGCTGACGATCTGTTCCAGCCTGGCGCGTGTCCGCTCGCGCACCTCCGGCGCAAAGGTGCGGATCGTCCCGTCGAACACCGCTTGCTCGGAGATGACGTTCCAGGCGCTTCCCGCATGCAGACGGGTGACGCTGACGACGGCGCTCTCCAGCGCGCCGACATTGCGGCTGACGATCGTCTGCAGCGCTGTGATCATATGCGCCGCGACGACGATCGGGTCCAGCCCCTGCTCGGGCGAGGCGGCATGAGTGCCGATGCCGTCTACCTCAACGACGAATCCGTCGGCCGCCGCCATCATCGCCCCCGGGCGGACGCCAATCGTACCGACCGGCAGCTCAGGCTTGTTGTGGAGGCCGAAGATCGCGTCCACGCCCTCCAGCGCGCCGTGCGCGATGACATACTGTGCGCCTTTGGCCTTCTCCTCCGCCGGCTGGAACAGCAGACGGACCGTGCCGGGCAGCTCGGCCGCCCGCTCCTGGAGCAGCAAGGCTGCGCCGAGCAGCGCCGCCGTATGATAGTCATGGCCGCACGCATGCATCCGCCCCTCGACGCTGGAGGCGAAGGACAATTCCGTCTCCTCCCGGATCGGCAACGCGTCGATGTCCGCTCGTAGCGCTACGACCGGGAATCGGCCAAGGGCTGCGTCGTCAGCGGCGAGCGATCGCGCAGCATCCGGTGCCGGGAGGCTCGTTGCCAAGGTGCGCGCCGCCTCTCCGTCAGCCTCTGCACCGCCACGCATCCTTGCTTCTGCCTCCGCCGCATCATTACCACCGCCGCCGATCTCGGCGATGACGCCGGTCGCGAGCCCGCTGTCGACGATGCGGATGCCAGCCTCGGATAGCCAGCGCTTGATCGCCGCTGTCGTCTCGACCTCCTCGCCCGATAGCTCGGGCTGCTGGTGGAGCTGACGGCGGATCGCGATCAGCCGCTGCGCCAGTGCCTCCCGGTCTCCACTGCTGCGCTCGCCACTGCTGCGCTCGCCGCCGCTCCGCTCACCACCACTCTGCACGCCGCTGCTCCATTCGCTACCGCTCCGCTCGCCGCTACTCCGCTCCCTCTCGCCGCTGCTCATACCAGCTCCTCCGCGAACGCTTCGCGCAGCAGCTCCAACGAGCGTGCACGCTGGGCGTAGTCGGGGATGATCGTCGTGAAGATGAAGCTGTCGACGTGATACGTCTCGGCGAGCTCGAGTAGCCGCCCCCGCACCGTCGCCTTGGAGCCGCGCACGATGTCGGCCTCCCGCTCCACGGCGGTATAGGTCTGACCGGCCTGTCTGGCGAACTCGGCGGCCTGCTCCAGCGTCCCTACATTAACCGTCTGGCCGCTCGCCAGCGTGACGCGCACCGTCTTGTGCTGTCCGGCGAGCGCTTCGGCCTCCTCGTCGGTATCGGCGGCGATCAGCGAGAGCGCCAGGATCGGCTGCGGCTCGCCGCCTCGCGAGCGGTCGAAGCGCTCGCGGTAGAGCGACAGCGCCGCCTGCGCTGTCTGCGGATCGCTGTTGATGAATAACGCGAAGGCATAGGGCACGCCCTGCGCAGCAGCCAGCTCGGCGCTCGAGAGGCTCGTGCCGAGCAGATAGACGTCGGCAGGCGTCTGCGGCAGCGGATGCGCCGTCAGGCCGGGTAGCGGATGGGACTCATCCGCCGGACCTGCCAGCAGCGCCCGCAGCTCGGTCAGCTTGGCCTCCAGCGTCGACGGCTCGGCGATCCCATGCTGCAGCGCCTTGGTCGAGCGCGGCAGACCGCCCGGCGCGCGGCCGATCCCGAGCTCGACGCGGCCCGGCGCGAGCGTCGCCAGCAGGTTGAAGTTCTCCGCGACCTTATACGGGCTGTAATGCTGCAGCATGACGCCGCCCGAGCCGATGCGGATGCGCTCGGTGTGGGCCAGCAGATGCGAGATCAGCACCTCCGGCGACGAGCCCGCCATGCCAGGCGAGTCATGATGCTCCGCCACCCAGAACCTCTCGTAGCCTAGCGACTCCGCTAGCTGCGCCAGCCGTATCGTATTGGTCAGCGCTTGGGCTGCCGTGTATCCTGGGAAGATGATGCTCTGATCGAGTATGCCGAATGTATAGCTCATGCCTGCTCCTCCTGTCTGTTTAGATCGAATAGCAAACTAGATCGAATAGGAACTCTCCGGCGTGATGCGCCTGAGGAACTGCCGGGTCCGCTCTTCCTTGGGGAATCCGAACACTTGCGCTGGCTCCCCTTGCTCGACGATAACGCCGCCGTCCATGAACACGACATGATTGGCCACGTCCTGGGCAAAGCTCATCTCGTGCGTGACGATGATCATCGTGATCCCTTCCTTGGCAATCTGGCGGATGACGGAGAGCACCTCGCCGACCAGCTCGGGATCGAGCGCCGAGGTCGGCTCGTCGAAGAGGATGACCTCAGGCTCGAGCGCCAGCGCCCGGGCGATCCCCACCCGCTGCTGCTGACCGCCCGACAGCTCGCTCGGGTAAGCGTCCAGCTTGGCGGCCAGACCGACCTTCTCGAGCAGCGCCACGCTTCGCGAGCGGGCCTCCGCCTTGCTCAGCTTCTGGACGACGGTCAAGCCTTCCATGACGTTTTCGAGCGCCGTTTTGTGGCGGAATAGATTGTATTGCTGGAACACCATCGCCGATTTTTTGCGGAGCGCGTAGACGTCCTTTTTGGTGTGCTTGCGGCAATCGAGCGTGAAGCCGCCGATCGAGATCGTGCCGCCGCCCGGCTTCTCGAGGTAGTTGATGCAGCGCAGCAGCGTCGTCTTGCCGGAGCCGCTTGGCCCGAGAATCGCCACGACCTCGCCCTTCTGTACCGTCAGATCGATGCCGCGCAGCACCTCGTTGCGGCCGAAGCTTTTGCGAATCTGGTTCAGTGCTATCATGACACGCCTCCCCGGTAATAACGTCTGAAGCGCCGCTCCGCCAGGGCGGTCAGCCGCTCGATGAGGAACGTCAGTCCCCAGAACAGCAGCGCGGCAGCTAGATAAGCCTCAAAAAACTTCCAATTCGTCGTCGCGACGATCTGCGCCTTGGCATTAATCTCCACCACCGACACGGTAAAAGCGAGCGTCGAGCCATGCAGCATGCCGATCAGCATATTGGACAGATTGGGCAGGCTGGCGGCCAGCGCCTGCGGCAGGATGATCCGCTTCATCGCCTGCGCCGTCGTCATCCCGACCGCATGCGCCGCCTCGAGCTGTCCCCGATCGACCGCGAGCAGCCCGGAGCGTACAACCTCGGACATGTAGGCGCCTGCCGTGATCGAGAAGGACACGTAGGCGAAGCCGATCATCGGGATCGACACCGAGCGGAAGCTGAGGCCGAGCGCAGCAGCGACGCTGTCGATCAGCATCGGCAGGCCGAAATAAATGAGCAGCAGATGCGTAATCATCGGCGTCCCCCGAATGAAGGTGACATAGGCGGCCCCGAGCTGGCTCAGCACCGGCACCCGGAACTGGCGGGCCAGAGCGACCGAAGCGCCGATCACGAAGCCGCACAAGACGGAGACGACCGTGATCGCCAGCGTCACCGGCACAACGTCCAGCAGCGCGACGAAGGCCGTCCAGATAAAGCCGTAATCCAGTGTCATATCCCGGCCAGCCCCTTCCTCGACATCCGGCGCTCCAACAGATGGAAGAGCCGCTCCAGGACGAAGCTGAGGATGAAGTAGAGGATGGCCAGCGCCGCGTACGTCTCCAGGAACTGCCTGGACATAACGCCGAGCGTCTGCGACTTGCCGGTCAGCTCCATCACGCCAAGCGTGAAGGCGAGCGACGTATCCTTCAGATTGGCGATCGTCAGGTTGGCGAAGACCGGCAGCGCGGTTGCGATCGCCTGCGGCAGGACGATGCGCCAAAAGACCTGCAGCCCCGACATGCCGACCGCATAAGCGGCCTCGACCTGTCCCCGGTCGACCGCAGCGACCGCAGCACGGATCATCTCCGCCATAAATGCGCCGCTATGGAGCGCATACGTCAGGATGACGAAGTAGAGCGCCGGCACCCTGGCCGCATCGACGGCAACCAGCTTCAGCAGCTCGGGCAAGCCATAGTAGAACAGGAAGAGCTGGATCAGTATCGGAGTGCCGCGAAAGAACGACAGGTAGAGCTGCGACAGCCGCTTCAGCACCGGAATATTGTACAACTGGGGGAGCGCGACAAGCGTGCCGACGATCAGACCGAGCAGGATCGAGCTGGCGACGATGACCAGCGTGATCCGAATCGCAGGCAACAGCTTGATAAGATAATCCAGTACAGCAGCGATATCAAACGACATCATCGCAAACGCCTGCCCTTCTGACGGTTAGAATTGAAGCTCTGTTTGGGCGTGTTTGCACACCCTAGGAGGCAAGCTCCGATGACGTATAGTCCGCGCCCAGCCATTGCTCGCTCAGCTGCTTCAGCGTGCCGTCGGCCTTGATCTCCTGCAGCGCCTCGTCGATGCGGTCGGCGAGCGCCTGCTGCTCGGGATCGTTCTGCCGGAACATGAACAGCGTGTTCGACTCGCTGAGCGCCGGACCGACCAGCTTCAGCTCGTTATTGGTATCGATCAGCGGCAACGTGAAGTCGGCGGAGAGGAAGGCCTCGGCCCGGCCGGAGACGACCTGCTGGATCGTATCGTTGGCAGCGCCGTTCTGATAGACGATATCGATCGCATTGTCATGCTCTGCGTTGTACTTCTCGAGGATAATCGCTTGCGCGCTGGTGGCGGTCGTCAGCACTTTTTTCCCTTTCAGATCGTCGATCGACTGGACCGTGTTGTTCGTGGCAGCGACCGCGACTTTGTTTTTCCAGTGCGCATACGGCACCTTGTTGAACAGATACTTCTCTTGCCGCTCCGCATTTTGCTCCATCTGGTGGGCGACCATGTCGATCTTCTTGGTCTCCAGGCTGAGCAGCAGATTGGTGAACTCCAGCGTCTGGAATTCGAACTCGTAGTCGTCCAGCCGCTTGTCGATCTCCCGCACGAGCTCGACATCATAGCCGGTCAGCTTGCCGTTCTCGTCAAGGAAGCAAACATTGGGGAATTGCGTGCCGGTGCCGACGATGATCTTGATCGGCGCCTTCCCCGCCGCATCCGCTGTCCCCGATGTCCCCGGCGTCGAGGCGGGCTCGTTGGCGCCGCAGCCTGCCAGCACGCCAGCCAATGCCGCAACTACAGTTAACGTCTTCCATCTTTTCATTTGAAATCCCTCGCATTCGCTCTGTTTTATCCTTATAATTCCTACCCGTTAAGTATGAATTATGTCGTTGGATAAACTTTAGCACCCCGCGTGATGCCCGTCAATGGCTTAGCTTATAGAGAAATTCTATCGATAGATCGGATAATTCGATCCTTGCCTTTACGGCCGTCCGCATCGGCTCGCGATTGACTCAAGGAAGCTTCATCCCGGAGCAGATGTCGATGAGCGATTGCAGGATCGGCGAGCTTTCCTGGTTATGGGTGATGAGGTTGGTGGTCAAGGCAATGTTGTCGATGTCAGGCAGGGCAATCTCGATGAGCCGTCCCTCCGCCACCTCGCGCTTCACAGACAAGCTGGGCAGGAAGCCGATCGCCGCCTGCTGCAGGATGAGCCGCTTGGCCGTCTCAGAGTTGTCTACCTCGTACCGGATCTGGAGCGGCTGCTCGAGCTTCTCGAACACCCGATGCACCTCCACCCAGTCGAGCGCTCCGCACTCGAAGAAGACGAGCGGCTGCCGCGCCACCTCGGCCACGGACGCTTCCCTCCCGATGAGCGGATGTCCCGGGTAGACGTAGAGCCGGATCGGGTCGCGGTAGAAGCGTCGGGAATGAATCGCAGGATGGCTAATATTGCGCACAAACCCAAGCTCCAGCTGACGCGCGATGAGCTTCTCCAGGATCAGATCGGAAGGATGGGTAGCGAGCTTGAACAGCACATCGGGATGCCGCCTGTACACCTCGGGCAATAGATCGGCGATCACATAGTTGGCGACCGAGACGGTGCAGCCGATCCGGACGATCCGCGCGTCGCCGCGCACAGGCTGCAGCTGCTGCCGGCTCTTCTGGTAGATGCCCAGCATCTGCTGGGCGTACGGGAGGAACTCGCGGCCTTTGTCCGTCAGCGTCACCTGCTTGCCGATACGATCGAACAGCTTGACGCCAAGCTCCCGCTCCAGCGACTGGATGCGCGCCGTGACGGTCGGCTGGGAGAGGAAGAGAACATCCGCCGCCTTGTTGAAGCCCCCGTAATGGATCACATAGACAAACGACTCGATATGCTCCAGATTCATCGCGTGTTTCCCCCTTATCACTTAAACCTATAATTATCATGTGTATAGTATGAATTATTGTACACCCATCCTCTCCCGCCAGCAACCAAAAGCCCATCGACTCCCTTCGATGGGCTTGGTTGAGACGTCTGGAAGCGTACAGAATCTGGAAACGATCATCCGATCAATGTCGTTCCGACAACGGCAGCTCAATGCGCGACAGACCGGCCGTATACACCGTCTGAGTCGCTGGCCTCGTCTTCGCCTGCGTCGCCCATGGTCCGGCGTGGTTGCTGTGGGCGTGATAGGCCGGGTAGTTGGAGGACGAGACATCCAGCCGTAGCCGCGAGCCCGGACGCAACAGCCAGACGATCGGCCACAGCTCGATCGCTACCAGCACGCGTTCCCCGGAACTGTACATCGATGCCTGATTGCCCCGCCAGCGCAGACTGGTGATTCCGTCGCGGATGTGGTAGGCGCTGCCGTCTGGACATTGCTCGATCAGTTGTGCCGTGAAGGACGTATCGTCCGCATCGGTAGCCACCTCCAGCCATACCTTGACCGGACCGGCAATTCGCAGCTCTTCGTCCAGTGGTTCCGAGAGAAAGCTCGCGACATCCGACCGCGTGCCCGGCGTCGCCTGACGCATGCTGGAAGGCGGCGCGGCAGCGGCGTCTCCGGTCAAATAATGCATGAGCGCAGCTCCGCCTCTCGTCGGGACGGGATCGCACGGATCGTACATATAATTGAGCTGCCCTGTCGCGGGAGGCTCCGAGACGAGCCGATGCGCCGGAGCCTCGCCGACAGCTAGATACCATGTCTGTGTCTGCGTTGCTGTCGGCATGCCCAGCCAGCCGATCCAGCGATCTTCGCGGATCGCATACGTCTGCACTGTGCCAGGCGCGAGCTCCGCCGGCAGTGGTTGATCCTTCAGATGATGGTCGAACCAGGCCAGGGCGGCACGGACCTGACGAGCCCCCCAGATATCATGTCCGGGATACGCCAGATCGCCGGACGTCGACTCGGTATGCACCCAGGGACCGATCAGCAAGCAGCTCTGCTCGCGGATCGTCTCCGGCAGGCTGGCATAGCTCCACGTGCTGGATTGCAGATTGTGGTCGTACCAGCCCGCTACCATCATGACCGGCACGGTCATCCGGCGCGGCATCTCCTTCAGCTCTGCCCAGAAGCCCTCTGTCCAGTACGGGCTCGCGGGATCGACCTCGCTGATCCACTCGCGGTACCAGGACAAGCGCGTCCCCAGGACCTGCTCATCCATCTCCAGATGCGGCCGCGTCGCGAGCGCTTTGCGGTAGAGCGCCCCAAAGTCTCCATGGTCGATCTCCACGCCCGAGTTGCCTAGCGCCCATACGGTATAGATATCGTGGCGGAACATCCCGTTCATATAATGCTGCGCATAGCGATGGATGCCGGCAAAGGCGATATACATCGTCTTCACTTCCTCCGGCAGACCGCCCGCCATGCTCCATTGCAAGGTACCATGATACGAGGAGCCATAGGTGGCGATACGGCCATTGCACCACGACTGCCCGATGATCCACTGCAGCGTGTCCAGCCCGTCGGTCCGCTCATGCCGGAAGGGCTGCCACTCGCCCTCCGAGTCGCCCGTCCCCCGACACTCTTGCAGCACGAACACATAGCCATGCCCTGCCCACATCCGGGCGGCCTGCAGCCAGGAGGCGCGGGCCATCGGATAAGGCGTGCGGCTGACGATGACCGGCCACGGCCCTTCGCCCGCAGGCTGCTCGACATAGGTTGCGAGCCTGACGCCGTCTTGCATCTGTACCTTCCGCCAGCCTCCGCTGGATTGCTGTTGTTGCATGGTTAGCCTCCTTACTCCTCACGCGCATCTATGCTCTTGGGCCCCGGCAATGGCTGCATCTCTGACGATGTGGCAGAGGGCCGCAGTTAACACCTATTAAGCAATGAATGGCAGGGGAGAAATACCTGCAAAAGTACCTTTATTTGTGGAGAAATAGCGCGCAAACCCGTAAACAAATGCAAAAGTACACTTAAAACATCCAAAATGGGCTATTTGTAGCCATTCTGTCAAAAACAACTGCACTTTTGCAGTTACGCTCAGCCAAAACGCGGTTGGGAGCATAATTAGAGGTATTTTTGCAGTTACACTCGTCTAGGGACCGCTTCCGCTGGCGTCCAGGAGGCCAGCATATGGCTGGCCGGGTAAGGCCGTTCCGCCTTCTCCTGGATGTAAGCTGCAGCCGCCAGCAGCTGCTCCAGATCGACGCCCGTGGTTACGCCCATCGCGTGCAGACAATTCACGAGGTCTTCGCTGGCGAGGTTGCCGCTCGCTCCCGGCGCATAGGGACAGCCGCCCAGCCCGCCCGCCGATACATCGAAGCGGGTGATGCCCATCTCCATCGAGACGAGCACATTGGCGAGCGCCATGCCGCGCGTATCATGGAAGTGCAGCGCCAGCACGTCTGCCGGATAACGCGCCAGCAAGTACGCCAGCACCGTCTCCACCTGCTTGGGATTGGCCACGCCGATCGTATCGCCGAGCGAGACCTCGCTCACCCCCATCTCCAGATAAGCCTCGATGAGACGACAGACGTCGGTCAGCGGGACTGCCCCCTCGAAGGGACAGCCGAACACGGTCGAGATATAGCCGCGCACCGTGCGCCCGGCCTGCAGCGCGCCCTCCGCCACGGCTCGCAGCTCATGCAGCGTCTCGGCGACTGATTTGTTGACATTGCTGCGGTTATGCGTCTCGCTAACGGAGAGGAAGACGGCTGCTTCGTCGATGCCCGCAGCCAGCGCATGTTGCAGCCCCTTCATATTGGGGATGAGCGCTGCGTACGTGACGCCCGGCCTGCGAGCGATGCCGCTCATCACGGCTGCGGCGTCGGCCAACTGCGGGATCCATCTCGGACTGACGAAGGACGTCGCCTCGATATACGTATGGCCCGCCGCTGCCAGCTGATCGATCCAGCGAATCTTGTCGGCAGTCGGGACAGGCTTGGCTTCATTCTGGAGGCCGTCCCGGGGACCGACCTCTCGGAGCTGGATATGAGCAGGCAGCTTCATCATGACGTCACGCTCCCTGCTCTCTCCTCCGCCTTATCCAGCGCGCGCACCACGCCGCGAGCGACCAGCTCCTCGATCGCCTGCTCCGTCCGCCCCAGCCTGCGCAGGATCTCCCGCGTATGCTCGCCGAGCATCGGCGGCGGGCTCTGCACCTGCACCTCGCTATCCGAGTATGTGATCGGCGTGCGGATGACCGGCAGCTCGCCGAACACGGCATGCTCCACCTTATGGATCAAGTCATGATCGCGCACCAGATCGCTGTTCACCAACGTGCCCACATCCCAGATCGGTCCATGCAGCACCTGATGACGCTCCAGCGTCTCGCACCAGTATGCCGTCGGATGACAACGGAAGACGTCGTTGAGCCGATCGGTCAGCGCCTCCCGATGCGCCAGGCGGAGCGAGCGTGTCCGGTAGTCGGGATGGTCGGCCAGCTCAGGCTCGCCGATCGCCTCGCAGAACACTGCCCACGCCTGGTCTGTCTGGGCGCCGGCCATCAGCCAGCCGTCTGCGGTCGGGAAGGCCTGGTACGGCACCACCTCGGCATGCTGGCTCCCCATCGCGTTTGGCGATTGGCCCGAGGCGACGTACTGGCCGAAGCGGGTCGAGAGATTAAACACCATCGTATCGATCAGATTGAGCTGGACGCGCTCGCCCTGTCCTGTCCGCTCTCGCTTGTACAAGGCGGCGCAGATCGCGCCAAAAGCCATATAAGCGGTCGAATTGTCGGCTATCGGAACGCCTGCCAGCAGCGGCGCGCCACCGGGCTCGCCCGTCATGCTCATAACGCCGCCCATGCCCTGGATGATCGGGTCCATGCCCGGTCGCCGCACATAGGCGGGCGTATCGCCAAAAGCCGAGATCGAACAATAGATGAGTCTCGGGTTGAGACGCTTCAACGCCTCATAGCCCAGCCCCAGTCTGTCGCAAGTACCCGGCCGGTAATTCTCAATCAGGACATCCGCATCCGCACACAGCTCGAGCGCCAACGCGAGACCATCCTCGTCCTTCAGATTAAGCGCCATCGACTGCTTGCCGTGATTGTAGGCAGCGAACAGATAGCTCTCGCCATCCTTGAAGCTGTTGCCGGAGCTCCGTACCTGGTCGCCCTCGAGCGGTTCGAGCTTGACGACCTCGGCGCCGAGATCGGACAGCATATTGCCGCAGTATGGAGCGACGAGCCAGTGCGCAATTTCGATGACTTTGATTCCGGTTAATGGTCCCATAACAACTCCTCCTAAAAGTTTTCCGAAGGAAAACTCGCTTCGTAAGCATTCGCTTAAAGTTTTCCGAAGGAAAACTCGCTTCGTAAGCATTCGCTTAAAGTTTTCCGAAGGAAAACTCGCTTCGTAAGCATACGCTTAAAGTTTTCCGAAGGAAAACTCGCTTCGTAAGCATTCGCTTGCGTTAGATCAGTCGGCAGACTATGCCTTATCTCCAGCTTAAACATAGTTATAATTAAAGTAAAATATCGATTAATGATGTTATAATAGGTGCAACCTATACATCAACAATCCTCAAGGAGGCCCATATGAGAATCGAGCAGCTTCGTTACTTCGTCGCGATTGCGCAGCTCCAGTCGTTTTCGCTGGCGGCTGCCCAGCTGCACATCTCCCAGCCGAGCATCAGCCAGTCGATCAGCAATCTCGAGGAGGAGCTCGGCGTCAAATTGTTCGAGCGCTCGCGCTCCGGCGCGCACTTGACCAAGACGGGGGAACATCTGGTACGGAAAGCGCGCAATGCGCTAAACATGATCCAGGATATCTATGACGAGGCGCGGGCGGAATCCGAGTCATTGACGGGAAGCCTGCGGATATCCTCTATTCCGAGCATCTGCAACGCTTTTTTCAGCGAGGCGCTCTACCACTTCAAGAAGCGACATCCGCAGGTTCATATCGAGGTCAACGAGGACGGCACCCGGCAGATCATCAAGGATGTCGCAGGCGAGCACGCTCACCTGGGGATCATCTCCAAGCATCCGCACGAAGAAGTCGACGGCAAGCTGGAGTTTCAGCGGCTGCTCAGCGGCACCTATGTCGCCTGCATCGGCAAGCGCTCCTCCGTCCCGCTCTACAACCCTATGCCCGCGGAGATCATCGCCGGCGAGCCGATCGTCACCTTCAAGTCCAACTATCGTCAGGAGGAGTATTTGCGTCAGCTGCTGAAGGTGGACAAGCTCAATGTTCTGCTGATGACCGGCTACACGGAGGCTGCCAAAAAGCTGGTCGCCGACGGCATCGCTATCGGCTTCTACCCGGACTTCTCGGTGCACAAGGATCCGTACGTGCGCTCCGGCGAGATCATCCCGGTGGAGATCGAGCACAACGATCTGATGCTCTCCTTTGGCTGGATCCGCCCCAAGAGCGCCAAGCTGACCAAGCCCGCCCAGGAGTTCGTCAAAATCCTGAAGGCCGTCATCGACGAGGAGCTGCCGGTTCGCGACGAATAGCGCGCAGCCTTACCCTCATACCAACAAAGACGCTTTCATCCCCACAGCTATCGTGGTTATGAAGGCGTCTTTGCGCATAATTGGAGGTAGGCTCGCTCGCAGTTGTCCTTATCGGACAACCTCCTGCAATGCGGGGATCATCATATACCGGTATAGGTCTAATCTAGCCGCGCTCCAGCGGAATCCACTTGAGCACATCCTGGATCGTCTTGTCCCAGTAGGCCCAATCGTGCACGCCCTCTTCCTCCTCATACGTGAAGTCGAGCGAGGAAGCGTCGAAGGCGTCACGCAGCTCCTTATTCTCCTCATAGAGGAAATCCCCTGTCCCGCAGCACTGGTAAAACTTCGGCTTGGGCGCCGCCCCTTCGTCGCAGCGGCGGATCAGATGATACAGGTCGTTGTCGGTGTTCTCTGCGCTCTCGTCGCCGAACACATGCCGCAGAAACGGCGCGCCCTCCAGCTTGTCGCGGAACGCCGCCGTCGAGAAGTTTGCCGTCGACAGGCCGGCAGCCGCAGCGAACTGGTCCGGCTTGGACAGCGCCCAACGGAAGGCGCCGTAGCCGCCCATCGACAGCCCGGCTACAAAGTTGTCCTCGCGGGCGTCGGAGAGCGGGAAGAAGGAGCGGGCGACGCGCGGCAGCTCCTCTGTCAGGAAGGTGCCGTATCGTCCGCCATAGGCCATGTCGGTATAGAAGCTTAGCTGCACCTGCGGCATGACGACAGCCAGCCCCAGCTCGGAGACATAACGCTCAATCGAGGTTCTCCGCGTCCAGATCGTATCGTCATCGGAGCCGCCATGCAGCAGCCAGAGCGTCGGGTGACGATCCTTGCGAGCCACACCCGTCATGCCGACCTGATTTTGGGTGTGCTGCGGCAGGATGACGGTCATCGCCGTGCTCATGCCCAGCGACTCGGAGAAAAAATGACAATGTATTAACGCCATATTGAGATTGCCCCTTTCCATTCATTTCATGTTAGCGTTTATTTGATGATAGCACCTGCTAGATGTCGTTATTTATTGGCCGCGAGGAAGGCGTCCAGCTGCTTTTGCTTCTCTGCGATAATTCGCTCGATGCCCGCCTTTTTCTGCTTATCTACGAACTCAGTGATCGTGTCGGGGTCCAGGCTGCCGGACTCCAGCCCGGCCTTGTATTGGTTGACGACATTCGTGACGGCTGCGATCTCGGTCTTGACCGGCGAGGCGTCAAAGGAAAAGCCAAGCGCTGGCGAATAGATGCCGGAGCGGTTGAACTCCTTGATGCGCTCCCATTGGTCAGGGTTGGTGCCCTCCCATGTATACGTCAGCGAGTTGTTGCCGACCTCCCATTGATTGAAGCTATAGCCGCTTGCGCCGCCCTCAGGAGGCTTGATCTGACCGTTGTCTCCCATTACATAGTGCTTGCCTTCCAGCCCGTGGACGAGTAGGTTCATCACATCCGCATCGGTGTACAGCAGGTTCATCAGCTGCATCGCTTTTTCCGGCGTTTTGCTGTTGCGAGCGATCGACAGCATGAATGCGCTAGGTCCGGTCGAGCCGCCGACCGGCTCAGTCAGGCGAACCGCCTCCATCTCGTAGCCCATCAGACTGTTCTCCTGCTCCTCGAAGCCGGGCTTCATGTTCGAGAAGTAGCCGAAGCCTTTGTTGGCCTTCATCAGCGACGTATTGCTCTCCTGCGTCGTCGAGGCGTCCGGCATAATATACCCGGCCTGGTACCAGGCTCGCGCCTGCTCGACTGCCTGCCTGTATTCCTCGGTCTCGTACAGGTTGACCACTTCCGTACTTTCCCCTGCCATCTTCAGCACGCCGAGGCCGTCGCCCAGCGAATCAAATTGGCTCGCCAGCAGCTCTGTCGCTACCGCGTTTGTCGTCGAGCGCTGGACGATCGGGGAGATGCCCGGCTCTTTTTCCTTAATAACGCTGAATACGCTTTCAAGATCTTCGTAAGACTTCACCTGACTCAGATCGATCCCGTGCTTGTCGAGCAGATCCTTGCGCGCGATAAAGCCGTAATCGGCGACCATCTCGCGGAAGCTGGAGACACCATAGACCTTGCCGTTAATCTTGGTGCCGTTGAAGGTGATCGGGTCGGTCGCTTCGACGACCCCTTGGCCGTGCTGCTCCAGCAGTTCGTCAAGCTCGATCAGCTGTCCTCTGGACACTTGCGTGCTGTAATTAAACAGCGAGGAGGTGACGAGCAGATCGAGCGGCTCCGATCCTGTCAGGAGCAAGTTGACCTGCTGCTGCCATGCGGACACATCGATCGGGACGAGCTTGACGGTGGCGTTGATCTTCTCAAGGGTAATCTTGTTGATCGCCTGCTGCACCTCCTCGATGTCAGTGAAGGTGCCGATGCCGATAAAGGCCATCGTTAAATTCGTCGCTTGCTCGCCTTCGCCTTGCGCGTCGCCCGGCTTGGCAGCGCTCTCGCCGCCGTTGCCGCCGCTGCATGCCGATGCCAGCAACAGGATGACAAGCGCGAAAGCCAGGTATGTCTGCTTCGTGAATCTTTGCACGGAATAGCCCCCTGTCGATTATGAAATCCCTTACATTCTTATCATAATCATAGACCAAACCCATGTAAAATACTCAAAAGCAATCCAACCATAGGCCAAAGCTATACTATAAACGAGCCCTCCAGGGGACCCCAGCGATCGAAAGTCCCCTCCCCTTGTAACACAAATCGGAACTTAAGTGAACTGCTAGGTACCTAGCGACGCCCGGAACCGCCTGGCGATCTCCATCATGCAGTCCTCCGCTTGCGGATACAGCCCGGTCTTGTCCATGAAGGCATGGTCGGTGCCGTTGTACTGGATCAACGTCGTCGGGACGCCGCTGCGCGCCAGCTTGCGGGCATAGGCTTCATTCTCCACCTTCAGGAAGTCATACTGCGCGGTAATGATAAGCGCCTCCGGCAGTCCTTGCAGCTCCCCAAGCAGCGGAGCGACATACGGGTCGGATGGCTCGGCCCGGCCTTGCAGGTACAGCTTGAGCAACGGATTGTCCCCGACGCTGCGTATGCCCTGCACCATCCCCCGGATCATCTCCTCATGGTTGCGGATGTCGTAAGCATCGAGCGACCAGCTCATATCCTCCACCGGCAGCAAGCCCATGTTGACGGAAGGATAGATAAGCGCCTGGAAAGCGATCATGCCGCTCCCGGCGTCTCGATCCTTGAGCGCGCATACAGCAGCGAGGTTGCCGCCAGCGCTGTCGCCCGCCACCGCCAGCTGACCGGGGGCGATGCCGAGCTCCTCGGCGTGCTCCACAGCCCACCGCACCACATCATAACAGTCGATCACGCCTGCCGGATACGGATGCTCGGGCGCCAGTCGATAATCGACGGAGATGACGACGGCATCGGCATGCAGCGCCAGACATTTGCATGGATTCTCGACGACATCGACCGAGCCTGCCGCGAAGCCGCCGCCATGGAAAAAGACAATCGCAGGCCGCACGCCCTCCACCGGCGGCCGATAGATCCGCACCGGGATCTGCGCCTCGGAGCCCTCCACCGTCCGGCGCTCGGTCAGGATAATGCCGCCCGTAACGTCGTCATTTTGCCAGCCAAAAAACTTCCGCATCGCCTGTACGAGCGCGTCCGTATCGTCGACTGCGAACGGCGCGTCCCCCATCTCCTTGAACTTGGCCATCGTCTCGAGATTGACCTGGTATACGCGCGGGTCCAGCTCGCCCTCCGCCTCCGAATCCGGTATCGGCTTGACGATGAAGGTGTAGCCGTCCCGCTCCTCTTGCCGCATTTGCTCCTGCAGTGCATTCAACAACCGTGGATAATTGTTGTCCATCCCGTCTCCCTCGCTTTCAGTAGCGTATCACTTGCCATTGAACTCCGCGAGCATGCCGTCCAGCAGCTCATTGGTCAACTGTCCGCCGCTGAATGAGACGAGCGCGCGCAGCGGCATATTGTTGGCGAGCGCCTGCATCATGCCCCCGTGGTCGTCTTCGCCATCGGGCATCGCCGGGAACGGCCAGCTCTTCATAAGCTCGTCGGCGAGCGCAGAGGCTGCCGGATCGGCGAGCAGATCGCCGATCGTCGAGTTGCGATGGTATCGCTTCGGCAGCGTCGTCGTAGAGTTCACGGTCAGCGGCAGCCGCAGCCGGATGTCCTGCGAGGACGCGCCGCACAGCAGCTCGAACGCGCCGCTCTCGACACGCCAGTCGGCAAGCTCCACATCGTAGAAAGCAAAGGACCGCTTGTCGAGCGTAAAGGTCGCCTCCCGCTCCTCGCCCGGCTGCAGCTCCAGCTTGACGAAGCCTTTCAGCTCCTTGACCGGGCGGATCACCGTGCTCTCGGTATCGCGCACATAGAGCTGGACGATCTCCTTGCCCGCGCAGGAGCCGACATTCTTGACCTTCACCCGCACCGTCAAATTGTCGGTATCGTCGAGCTCGGTCCGGTCGGCCTGCAGGTCGCTGTATTCGAAGCGGGTATAGCTGAGGCCGTGTCCAAACGGGAACAGCGGCGCGATCCGCTTGGCGTCGTAGTAGCGGTAGCCGACGAAGATCCCTTCGTTGTAGCGGACCGTATCGCCCTCGCCCGGGAAGTTCAATTGCGAAGGGTTATGCTCCAGCGCAACCGGGAACGTCTCGGCGAGCTTGCCTGACGGGTTGGCCTCGCCGTACAGCAGGTCGGCGATCGCGCCGCCGAGCGCTTGTCCGCCCAGATACGCCTCCAGCACCGCCTTGCTCTGTCCCAGCCATGGCATCTCGATCGGCGCGCCGTTGCTCAGCACGACGACGAGGCGCGGCTGCACAGCCGCGATCGCCGCGATCAGGGCCTCCTGGTTGGCCGGCATCCGCAGATGGGTCCGGTCGAAGCCCTCCGACTCGTAGCGATCCGGCAGACCGGCGAAGATGACGGCGACCTCCGCTTCGCTGGCGGCGCGCTTCGCTTCCTCGACCAGCGCCTCGTCGATATTGTCCGAATCGATGTGATAGCCCTGCACGTAGGTCAGCCCTGCGTCGGAGCCTGCGACTGCCGCCAGCTCCTCGCGGATCGACTCCAGTCGGGTCGGCTTCACATGCGAGCTGCCGCCCCCCTGGTAGCGGGACTTGACAGCCATCTCGCCGATGACGGCGATGCGGCTGCCGCGAGCGAGCGGCAACAGCTCGTCCTCATTTTTGAGCAGCACCATACATTCGCTCGCGACCTCGCGGGCGAGCGCATGATGCGCCTCCGCATCGTATGCGGCGTCCGGCTGGCGGGCGTCGACAGCTTGGAAGACGACCCGCAGCACGCGCTCGACCGCTTGGTCCAGCTGCGCCTCGGAGAGCTCGCCGCTGCGCACCGCTGCGACGATCTTGCCGTCTCCGGCGCCGTGGCTCGACGGCATCTCCAGCTCCAGCCCCGCTGCGAGCGAGGCTGCGCGCTCATTGACCGCGCCCCAGTCGGAGACGACGAAGCCCTCGAAGCCCCATTGCTCGCGCAGGATATCCGAGAGCAGCACCGGATGCTCGGACGCGTACGTGCCGTTCACCTTGTTGTAGGAGCTCATGACGGTCCACGGCTGGCTCTGCTTGACCGCGCCCTCGAAGCTCGCCAGATAGATCTCGCGCAGCGTGCGCTCGTCGACGACGGAGTCGCTGGTCATCCGCCTATGCTCCTGGTTGTTGGCGGCGAAGTGCTTGAGCGAGGTGCCGACGCCTTCGCTCTGGACGCCGCGGATATGCGCCGCAGCCATCTCCGACGCCAGGTAAGGGTCCTCGGAGAAATACTCGAAGTTGCGGCCGCAGAGCGGCGAACGCTTGATATTGACGCCCGGTCCCAGCAGCACTGCGACCTCCTCCGCCTGACATTCCTTGCCGAGGGCGCTCCCGACGCGGCCGATCAGCTCGCGGTTCCAGGAGCTGGCCAGCCCGGCAGCAGACGGGAAGCAGGTCGCTGGCACGCTATCGAACAAGCCGACATGATCGGCGCCTGTTTTTTGCTTGCGCAGCCCGTGCGGACCGTCCGTCATCATCACCGACGGGATGCCCAGCCTCTCGATGCCCTTTGTATGCCAGAAGTCGAGGCCCGAGCACAGTCCGGCCTTCTCCTCGAGTGTCATCTGCGAGATCAATGCCTTCAGATCGCGTGTCATTACATTCGCTCCTTTTTCGTTCAATATCGCTCAGCCTGCCCTCAAAAGGAAGCCTACGGTCACGGGATCGATCTTCCGATCGCTGTTGTCCCCAAATTTCTTTGTTTCTAAAGTATTAGCGGTTGAAATCCGGGGACAGCGTATGCTTTCGAAGCTAGCTTTTCTGCGAAAAGCTTTTAGGCGACCATTTCATTTCTACAGATTCGATCCCGTGCCTCTTCGGCCATTTTGAGGACAGGCTACTCTCCATTAGCCTTTAACCGCACCGATAGTAAGTCCCTTGACGAAGTACTTCTGGAAGAACGGATAGACGCACAGCATCGGGATGATGCCGATGACGGCCATCGCCATCCGCACTGAGTTCATCGGGATCGAGGCGGACGCCTGCGAGGCGTTGCCGCCAAGGTTGTTTTGCTGCAGGAACTGGATATTGCTCAGCATCCGGTTCAGCAGATTCTGGATGCTGTACAGCTTAGGCTCGGTCAGGTAGACCAGGCCGTTAAACCAGTCGTTCCAATAGCCGATCGACAGCATCAGACCGATCGTCGCCAGGATCGGCAGCGACAGCGGCATGACGATGGAGTAGAAGATCTTGAACTCCGACGCGCCGTCGATGTACGCCGACTCGATGATCGGCACCGGGATCGAGGTCATGAAGAAGGAACGAATCAGCAGGATAAAAAATCCGTTGGTCAGCAAGCCGGGAATCATAAGCGCCATCAGCGTATTTTTCATATGGAACAGCTCGGTATAGATCAGGTAGGTCGGCACCAGACCGCCGTTGAACAGCAGCGTGAAAAAGACGATAAAGGCCAGCACACTGCGGAACGGCAGCTCTCTGCGGGACAACGGATACGCCAGCAGCGCCGAGATGAGCAGGCCGGCCGCTGTGCCAACTACGGTGACGAGCACGGTAATGCCATACGCCCGGGAGACCGCGCCCACCTGATTCCACAGGTATACGTAAGCCTCCATGCTGAACTCGCTGGGCCACAGCGAGTAGCCCTTGGTGACGATCGCTTGCTCGGAAGTAAAGGACGCCATGAACAGCAGGACGAACGGAAATAAGGAGGCGGCGGACATCAGGAGCAATATGCCATGGACCACCTTTTGATTCATATCATTGGTTCTCATGCTTTATCCCTCCTGTAGGTCTAGAACAATGCCCGGTCGCGATCCTTGCGGGCGACCATATAATTGGAGAACAACACCAGTATGAATCCGACCAACGCCTGGTACAGGCCGGCAGCGGAGGACATGCCGTAGTCGGCAAGCGTCATCAGTCCGCGGTACACATAGGTGTCGATAACATCGGTCGTCGGCTGCAGCGGCCCCGAGTTCAGCGGCACCTGGTAGAACAAGCCGAAGTCCGAGTAGAAAATCCGGCCTATGGCAAGAAGCGTCAGGACGATAATCGTCGGCATGATGAGCGGTACGGTAATGTTGCGGATCTGCTGCCATTTGCTCGCCCCGTCGATCGTCGCCGCTTCGTAGTATTCATGGTCAATGCCGATAATGGAAGCCAGATAGATGATGCAGAGATAGCCGATATTTTTCCACAGGTTGACGATGGTAAGGATGTAAGGCCAGTACTTCGATTCGTTGTACCAGCTGATCGAGTCGATGCCGAACATCGGCAGGATTGTTTTGTTCATGAATCCGTTCTCAACGTTGAGCAACGACAACACCAGATACCCGACGATAACCATCGAGATCAGATAGGGGAGCAGCACGAGGCTCTGGTAGAAGCGACCGGCCAGCTTGTTGCGCACTTCATTGAGCAGGATCGCCAGACCGATCGCGACGACCGTATTAATGACGATAAAAGCGGCGTTGTAGAACAGCGTGTTGCGGGTGATGACCCAAGCGTCGTTCGTTTTGAACAGGTATTCGAAATTTTTTAGCCCGACCCAGTCGCTATTGAAAACAAGACTGAGCAATCCGCGATTGGCAAAGTCGAGATCCTTGAAGGCGATGACGACGCCGAACATCGGCAAGTAATTATTGATGAACAAGTAAGCAAGCCCGGGGACAAGCATCAGCAACAGCGCTCGATATCGCTTGATTCGTTTAAAGATGTCGCTACGGCTACTCTCTTTCATGGCTGATTCCTCATTTCCTATGAATCTGTTCGCTTAGAGGGCCTTGAAGCGGGCAAAGGCGCCGGAGGGCGCCCTTGCTCCTGCCTGCTGCTGTTGCTATTGCTTGGCTGCGAGCCAGGCATCGAGTTGTTTTTGCTTCTCGGCGATGATCTTCTCGAGTCCGGAGGCCTTCAGCTTCGCGACATACTCGGAGAGGACTTCCGGATCGAGGCTGCCCGACTCCAGTCCGATCTTGTATTGGTTGGCGACGTTAGTTGCCGCCGCCACCTCCGTCTTGACCGGCGTGGAGTCGAAGGCAAAGCCCAGCGCAGGCGAGAAGGTTGCCGATTGATTGAACTCGCTCATCTGATTCCAGATATCGAGATCCGTGCCCTCCCACGTATGAGCCAGCGCATTGTTGCCGACCTGCCATTGATTGAACACCCAGTTGCTGGCGACGCCCTCCGGCACCCGGATATGGCCGCTGTCGGTTTTCTCGTAGTGCTTGCCTTCGATGCCGTTATCGAGCAGATTAACGATGCCCGGATCGGTGTACCACAAGTGCATCAGCTGCATCGAGCGCTCCGGATCTTGCGCGTTGCGCGGGATCGATAGCATAAAGCTGTTCGCCGAGGTGGACATGGAGACCGGCTTTGTAATTCTTACCGCTTCCATCTCGTAGCCGTTGAGACCGTTCTCCTGGTTTTCGAAGCCAGGCTTCATGTTGGAGAAATAACCGAACGCTTTGCCGGCCTTGATGAGCGCATTATTGCCCTCTTGCGTCGTCGCGGCGTCCTGCATAATATAGCCCTTCTGATACCAGCTTCTGGTGAGCGCCAGCGCATCTTTATACTCTTGTGTCTCGTACAGGTTCACGACATTGGTCTCTCCGTTGTCGATCAGGAGTACGCCGAAGCTGTCGCCCAGCGCATCGACCCGACTGGCCAGCAACTCCGAAGTGATGCCCAACGTCTGGCTCCGCTGGACCAGCGGCACCACGCCCGGCTCGTTGTCGAGGATCGTCTGGAAGATCGGCTCCAGGTCCTCGAACGTTTTGACCTGGCTCAGATCGATATTGTGCTTTTCGATCAGATCCTTGCGAGCGATGAAGCCGTAATCGGCAGCGGTGTCTCGCACGCTCGGCACGCCATAGATCTTTCCGTCAATTTTCGTGCCGTTGTAGATCGCTTCCACCATCGTCGCCTTAATGTCCGCCTCGTAAGGCTGCAACAGCTCGTCCAGCGGCAGCAGCTGATTTTTGGCAACCTGCGCACTGTAGTTCAACAGGGAGGAGCTGACCATCAGATCGAGCGGCTCCGAGCCAGCGAGCAGCAGGTTCGTCTGCTGTGTCCAGGCGGAGATGTCGATCGGCATCAGCTTCACATTGACATTGATTTTTTCTTTCGTAATTTTGCTGATCTCGTCCTGCACGGCCTGCACGTCGGTCATCGTCCCGATGCCGAGGAAGGCTACCGTCAGCGTCAGCGTCTTGTCGTTGTTGCCCGAGGAGGCTGAGCCCCCTTCGGCCGGTTCCTTTGATCCGCCGCTGCATGCGGCGAGGATCATCGAGAGGATGAGCAGCAGGGATAAGACCGTTGTACCCTTTTTAGTTTTGGTTATCATTCGGGTGACCTCCAGTTAGTAGGATGAACTAGTTGTATGCGTTTTCATTGCTGTAGTCTTATTGTAGCCGGACCGTACACTTCACGCTCACCACGAATACGACTTTCTGTTTTTGATTTTCTGACCTTCTTGCACTGGACTCCGCGAACACTTGGTGAATAGCACAGCAGGGAGCGTCAGATCGCTCCCTGCTGTTTTTTACGATAGTCTGCCGGGGTGAGCCCGGCTACTTTTTTGAATAGGGTGGAGAAGTAAGAGATGTTAGAGTAGCCGGCGGCGATCGCGATCTCGCCTATAGACTGCTCGGTATTCTCCAGCAGACCTTTGGCGTATTTGATCCGCTGCTGCTGGAGATAATCGGAGATGGAGATGCCGGTTTCTTTTTTGAAGAGGCGCGTCAGATAATCAGGGTTGAGGTAGACATAGTTGGCGATCTCCTCGCGGGAGAGCTCCAGCTCGCCCAGATTCTCGTCGATATATTGCCTGACTCGATCGACGATCGATGGATTGTTCTCCTCCGGATGCAGCCGGCTCGTCACCGTGCTGATCAGATACTGGACCCACTCGCGGAACGTATGGATGGATCTGAGCGCGGCATTGGGCTTGTCGGTGAGCAGCCGCTCCGAGAAGACGTCGCTCGCCTGCAACCCCTTAAGCTGCAGCACATAGAAGATCATCTGCACTATATCCTGATAGACCTGATACAGACGCTCCAGATCGAACTCCCCGACCTCATTGAAGTACCGCTCGACATCGGCCAGCAGACGCTTCTTGCAGCCTTGCTTCATCCATTCAGCCCACTCCTTCACCGGAGGCGGACTGATCGACGCGCCGACGCCGGGGATCTCTCCCAGCAGCAGCGCCTCGTTGGCGGAGGTCACGTTGCGCCGCTCGCTCTGCTGTAGCTTGTCCAGCACCGCGGCCATCTGATGCACAGCGGCCGGCGATCCGATATAGACGATGAGATCGCAATAGAAATACCGATGGCAGGAAGCGATATAATCGCGAGCGCATTCGAGCCGGTCGGCTGCCCGCTCGCCCGCGTGGCTCGGCGAGATGGCGAGCCATGCGGCATCTCCGACAGGGACGACGGCGCTTTCAGGATCGTTGCTCGCCAGCCTCTCCGCCGCTGCGTTTTGCAACGCGTATTCCAGCATCTTTTGCTCGCGTTCCGTTAAAGGCTTGTTCCAGCGCTGCACGCGGATGTAGAGCGGCAGGAATCTGCTGTCCGCCCGGTAGGGCAGATTATGACGCGCCGCATGCTCCCTGATCGTCTCCGACGTCGTACGTACCCGCTGCTCCAGGATGTCTCGCCAGAACCGCTCTTGTCGAAGCGGACGATGAGCTTCCCACAGCATCGCGCTGCGCTTCAGCGTCTCCTGGAACTGCTGCCGCTCTTGATCGAGCGTGATTTTCTCGAGCGCGTGGCCGATCACCGTCTCCAGCTCGGCATAGTCAACCGGCTTGAGCAAGTAGTCAAAGCTGTTCATCTTGAATGCCTGCTTGGTGTACAGGAAGTCCGAGTGGCAGGTGAGGAAGATCGTCTCTGTCTCTGGATGCACCTCTCGGACCCAAGCCGCCAGCTCCAGCCCTGTCCCCTGAGGCATCTCGATGTCGCAGACCATAAGATCGATCCGCTGCTGTCCGAACATCTCCTGCGCCTGTCTCATACTGTGCGCCGTATAGACGCGATCTATTCCGAGGTCTTCCCATACGACGCCTGCCTGCAGCCCTCGGACCGCATGCACTTCATCATCGACCAGCAATACGCTGTACATCGCCGCACCTCCTCAGTTGTCCAGTCTCGGGATTCGCACTTCCACCACAGCTCCGCCGCTCGGATCGTTGCGGAAGGCGATGTCCGCTCCCAGCTTATATAACAGCCTCAGCCTGCGCTTAATATTCCAGATGCCGACGCTCTCTCCGCTGCCGCTGATCGCTTCTTCATCGCCCTGCAAGGCAGACAGCACCTCCGGCGCGAAGCCAGGCCCGGAGTCCTTGATCGTAATGATCATCCGCTCCGCCTCCACTGCTCCCTTCTCCTCGGGAGTGATCGCAATATCGATGCGCAGCACGTCGTCCATCGTCACGCCGTATTTGATCGAATTTTCCACGATTGTCTGGATGATCAACGGCGGGATGCCGCAGCTCAGCACGCTATCGTCGGCCTCGATCCGATAGTTCAGATGCTCCGGGAAGCGCAGCTCCTGGATGCGCAAGTAGTTGCGCGTATGGTCGAGCTCCTCCTTCAACGTCACCATATACGTATTGCTTCGGAACATGAACCGGAAGTACCCGACCAGACATTTGGTCATCTCCTGGATGACGGCAAAGTCTCGCACCGTCGCAAGATTGTAAATAATATTCAACGAGTTCAAGAAAAAATGAGGATTAATCTGCAGCTGCAAATGCTTGAGCTCTGCCTGCTGATGATTAAGCTTTTCTTCGTAGACGTCGATCTTCAGGTTGCGAATCTCGGTAATCATCTCGTTGAACGTCTGATTGAGGACCGAGAACTCGGTGGACGACGCATGCGGGTTCAGATACGATTGCCAATGCTCGTCGCGCAGCTTGCGCATCGCCGATAGGATGCGCTGCAACGGCAATAGAAATACCTTCCTCATCATGAGCAGGAACAACACCAGAAACACGACCGCGCCAATCGTCAAAAGCGAAGAAATCCGTTGCAGCGCCGGCAGCTTCTGAAGAATCGCGCTCTCGGGCACCAGCGCCAGCAAGCTAAAGTCCCCCTTCTCGGACGCTTCGCCCATAATCAGATACGATTGCTTGTGGCCGGTAATCTGGAAGGACTCCGCATCATAATGAAGATCGATCCCCTCGGAGGCCACTTTATCGGCAAATTGCATCGGCTGAAGGTCATTCGTCGCCAGCAGCGCGCCGCCCTCTTTGCCGAAATCCATCAGGTCGAATGGCCGCATCAGCTTGTCCGCTCTCACCCATGCGCCAACCAGCACCGAGTTGCTCCGCACCAGATGGTAGATATAATAGCTGCCGTTGCCCGCCTTCCACACCTGCCATTTCTCAAAGCTGCCCTGTCCGCTGCTGCTCTGCAGCAGCTTGCGAATCTCGTCCTGGACCGCTGCCCGCTCCTGGAAGTTGCTGCCGTAATCGGAGCTGCCCGCCATCAGGAAATCATCATTGGGCTCCGAGTAGACGAATAGCACGTCCATCATCTTATAGTATTCGATCTCATTTTTTAGATCATTAAACAACCGCAGCCGCGCCAGCAAGTATTGCGTGGAGTCTTCGGGCGTAGGCGCATCGAGCAGCAGCAGATCCGTATTGCGCTCGGATAGATTGTACAGATACGCGTCCACCTCCACCAGATAGGCATCGGTCTGATTCATGTACAAGCTGAGCAAGTTTTTGTTGGATTGGGCCACCTGGTTGCGGATGACGTAGGACGAATAGACGTCCTTGACCTGCATGATGACGATCAAGGGCACCATTAGCAGCAGGATCGAGGCGAACAGCTTGAACCGCAAGGAATGGAGAAACGGGCGAAATCGCTTCATCGGCGGTCTATCCTCCTGTCTGAGACTGCCCTCAAAAAACGCCTACGGTCACGGGATCGATCTTCCGATCGCTGTTGTCCCCAGATTTCTTTATTTGAACCGCATTAGCGGTTGAAATCCGGGGACTACACGCTTTCTGCAAGAAAGCGACTTCGGAAGCATAAGCTTCGCTTCTACAGATTCGATTCCGTGCCTCTTCGGCCATTTGAGGGCAGTCTGCTGTCTCGGCATATCTCCCCTCATCTTAACATCTGAGATGGAAGAAGACACCCTGATAACTACTGGTTACAGGGTGTCTCAAGTGAAGTTACTCGGAATCGGCGTAGGCTGCGGTGCGGTGGTCGCGGATGATGCCGGACCAGCTCAGGCCGAAGCCGAAGTCGTAGCTGTGCTGCTCGGTGTCGACATGGACGCGCATATCGCGCGGCACATCCTCGCGCTGCTCCTCGACCGTCCGCATATCCGCAGGCAGCTGCATCGGCAGCAAGCCGGACGGCTCGCGCTCGCCTGTCAAGATCGCCAGCAACGCCTGGTCCTGCACGCCGAAATGAGTGACGATCGCGTCCGCCAGCGGCTCGAACTCGTGGCACACCGTCGGCTTGGTCAAGGCCAGCACGACGATGACCGGCTTGTCCCCCATCGTCTCGCGCGTATCGATGACGAGCTGCAGATCGGCGCTATTCTTGGCGGTCACCGTCTTGCCCCGGTACGAGCGATTGGCTACATCGCTCGCGCGGCTGTCGCCAGCGAGGCTCTCGGCGCGCGCTTCGATGGCTGTGTAAGGCGCGTACTGCAAGCTGATCGGCACATAGCCGGTGCCGCCCGCCTCCGCCTCTGCGGCATCGTAGCCGGTGCCGGAGTCGGCGCCGCGGATCGCCACCAGCGCGAAGTCGGCTTCCTCCGGCGTGTCGACGAGCTCGAACGACTTGGCGACGATCGCAGGGTTGACGGGATACTCCAGTCTCTCGGGGTACGGGAAGCCGAACCAGTCCTCGCCTGCCGGCGTATAACGCTGCGGCACATATACCTTCTGGCGCGTCTGCAACGGCAGTACGCCGTCCCGGTTTTTGAGCAAGACGATCGACTTCAGCTGCGCCTCGTACCCGTCCGCCATATAGGCAGGCTGGCCGACGATCTGCTCGCTCACCTCCGGCTTCAGGTATGGATTTTCGAACAGGCCGACCCGAAACAGATTCATCAACAGCCTCGTCGCCGACTGCTCCATGCGCTCACGCATGACGGCCTCGCCGTGCGCCTCTACGCCGATGCGGTAGGCCTCGAGGATCGGCATTGCCTCGCTGTTGCCGCCGAACTGATCGACGCCGGCCATCAGGATTTTGTAATGCCGTTGTGCTACCGAATACCCTTCTTCGACGCCCCAGCTGCGGCCGCCCGGGAACAGACGCTCGCGACGCTGCGGCTCGTCCTCGGTGATCGCCCAGTCGGTGCAGACGACGCCGTCATAGCCATATTCGCCGCGCAGCAGGTCGCGGATCAGATATTCGCTATAGGAGTTGCCGACATTCTCGCCATTCTTGCGGTCCTGTCCGTAGGAGATCGTATAATACGGCATCACCGCTGAGGCCTGGCCGGTGCCGCCCTTCAGCCGGAAGGCGCCCTCGGTAAAAGGGATCAGATGCTGCTCGAAATTGTTGCCGGGATAGACGGCATACTTGCCGTAGCCGAAGTGCGCGTCGCGCCCGCCTTCGCCGGAGCCGCCGCCAGGCCAATGCTTCACCATCGCATTGACGCTGTCCGCGCCCCAGCCCTTGTCGGGGCCAGCAGCATGAGCGGTCGTCTGGAAGCCGTCGATATACGCCTGTCCCATCGCGGCGGACAGCTGCGGGTCCTCGCCGAAGGTGCCGACGAATCGGCTCCAGCGCGGATCGGTGGCGATATCGACCTGCGGCGACAAGGCGGTCGCGATGCCCAGCGCGCGATACTCCAGCGAGGCCACCTCTCCGAATCGCCGGGCCACCTCGGGATCGAAAGTCGCCGCCAGTCCAAGCGACTCCGGCCACATCGAGATCGCGCCGCCAGCTCCGGCGTTGTACTCGACGCTGGCATCTGTGCCATGACGCGGATCGCTGCTAATATTGACCGGGATGCCGAGCGGCGACGACTCGGCCAGCCGCTGCAGCTCATTGTTCCAGCGGGCGGCCGTCTGAGGACTGCTCACCGAGGTGAGCAGTATATGCCGCACCTGCTCGTCCGCGAGCAGCGCTCGCTGCTGATCGGTCAGGGCATGCGGCTCGGCGCCGCTCTCCTCGAAGGACGAGCCTCCATAGGTCCCTGCAAAAAAGCCGCCCGCCGCCGGCACCTGCTGATGCGGGCTGTACAGCATAAGGCCGGCGATCTGCTCGACGGTCATGCGCGACGCCAGATCTCTGGCCCGCTCCGCTGCCGGCAGACGCCAATCCTCGTAGGGATGGAGCTGACCGTCCCGGCTCAGGTCCTTGAACAGCAAGCCGTCGATCTCCAGGATTCGCACGCCTGACTCCGTGCTGTAGCCGAGGGTCGGTCCGTTCACATTCTCAATGTATCGAATCATCGCTCATCTCTCCTCTACGTGAATTAGTCCTGCTGCGCCTGGTCGACCCGGATGAGCCGGACCGCCATATATTCCCGACCCGGCAGGTCGATGCGGAAGCTGCCCTCGTACTCGCCTGGCTGCCGCTCGATCGTCATGTTCCAGGTGTCGATCACATCAACCGTATAACGCATCCCAGGCTTCATCGTGAAGACGCGGAAGCTCGGTCGATTGAAGCCGAAGTAATAGAGCAGGTAGCTGTCCGCGACGCCGCCGATCGGCACGTCCCAGTCCATCACGCTCTTGGGCAGCGGCCCGATGCCTGGCTCCGGCCCCTCTTCCAGGATGCCGCGCAGGAAGGCGATCCTCGCTGGCGAGGTGCCATGCAGCTCGCCGCCCTTGGACCACCAGAGGATGTCCTCGGGATGGAGATACGTCTCGCCATGGCCGACATAGCCGCCGCGCACCGCGCCTTCCCAGAACCGCCGGGTCATCTCTTCGCCGCTAATATTGCCCCAGCCTGTCTCGACATTGCCCTCGTAGGCGCATTCGTCGATGACGATCGGCTTGCCCCAGCGCTGCCGCCACTCGTCAGTGTACTCTGCAGTCCGGTACACATCCTGACGCTGGACGCTGCAGTGGGTAATCCAGGGCCGCGAATAGTCGTAGAACGCATTGCAGTTATGGATTGAGATCAGGTGGCCGTGCGGGTCGACAGAGGTGACAAGGCCCGCCATCCGCTCCCAGTCCTCGGTCTCCTTGTCCCACATCAGGTCGTACTCGTTGGCCATGGACCACCAGACGTGGCGATACGCGGACAGCCGGGCCGTCACATAGCGCACATAGCGATCGTCCGCTGCCTTACCCATCTCCGAGAACCCCCACCGATCGTAGGCATGGAAGAGGATGAGATCGGCTTCGATGCCGAGCTCGCCGAGCTGCGCGATCCGCTGCTCGAGATGGCGGAAAAACGCCGGCTGGAAGCGCGTATAGTCCCAGCCCTCCGCGAGCGAGCCCTCGAAGGGATAACGAGGCGGTTCGTTGGCGTTGTAGAGATAGGCCTTGGGGAAGACGCACATCCGCAGCTTGTTGAAGGGCGAGGACGCCAGCGTCTCCAGGGTCTGCTCCTCCAGCGCTTCCTCCTGATGGGTCCAGGCGTAGCAGGTCGTGCCAACCGGGATGTAACGCGTCCCGTCAGCATAGGCGAAGTGGAAGCGATCCTTGACACGCACCGGCCCGCGATTGCCCGCAGCAGGAGCGGCGACGGTGAAGGCGCCGCGCAAGTCATCGAGCGACCGGGCGTTGCTGCGCGTGCGGAACGTCCACTCGCCCTCCCGCTCCGGCATGAAGCGCACATAATAGCGACCGTCTCCGTCATAGAAGCCGTGGGCGGTCGCGGCAGCCCCCTCGGCATGCGTGAACTCGGCCGCGAGCGCGACGTCGACATACGGATTGCCATGATCCGGCCCGTCCAGCGACAGCTCGAAGACGCCCCACCGTCCGACAACGGAAGGCCATGCCGCAGATGCCGCTACGCGTTCCGAACTATCCTCTTCGTAATCGGCTCGGGGCCCCGGCACAGCCGCCTCGCGCTCCTCCTGGAGCGGCGCCAGCTCGCGCAGGATCGCCGTGCGGGCCGACTCGGGCAGAGACGCCGCATAGTCGCCCAACGTCATCATCTTTTTGAATTGCAGCACATAATCTTGCCCCTCAAGCGCAGGATCATTCCGGAATACTACGGAACGGGCTTCCTTATGCTTCAGCACATGCCCCAGCTTGGTCTGCTCGCCAAAAATCACACGCTTGTCCTCCTCGCGTTCATGTATGCGTTACCATAATGTAAGTGTAAGCCATTCCGGAAAGTTTGCCAGCCGCTCAGACGACTTTCGATTATCACTATTCCGACTTTTTGAGGATGGGTCCCCCTGTTGGGCGGATCATCTCGAATTTATACGAAAAACGAATTCGCACGATAAAGCGCCGTGGCGAGCGTTACAGTCACACCAGCATATGCCGCTATCGCCTGGAGATGAAAAAGAAAAAGGCGTCTATCCTCAAGGGATATACGCCTCCTTCAGCTCGGCCTGCATCGTCTCGCCGTCCACATATCGAATCTCCACCTCGTTGCCTTCTTGCAACGAAGCAAGATGGATGAGCGGAACATATGTATCGATCACAGCCTTGGCCGTTGTGCCAGCCATAGTGACAAACGATACCTCGACGATGACGCCGGGCTGACCGTCCATCGATGCATTCGTCTGACGGATCGACTCGATCACCGCCGTCGCTGTGGTGCCGTTCGCCAGTATCTCCTTGCGCTGCTTCATCTCGCCTCGCTTCTCGCCGATCATCCGGAAGACCATCGCCAAGACGAACGCTGACGTCACCATGCCGAAGCCAACGACGATCAGGATAATGGTTGTGAGACTCATGCCTTCGCTTCACCTCTTCATCTTGTAGTTCTTGTAGCGTGTGACGGCTGGAATCTAACGGTCATTTTTGTAGGTTAGAGGCGCGATTTGTTTAGGTTTCCATTCTAATGGACATTTGTGCTTGTTAGACGCGCAAAAGAGCCTGGGACATTGGATTTCCGGCGGCTAAGCGTCACAAATGTCCCTTAGATTTACAAAACAGGCGATTGGGCCAGCTAAGCGTCAAATCTGACCGTTAACAGGTTAGACTGGTAGAAGGCCCATCCGTCGATATCATCTGAGGCGCGGGGTGGTTGGAATCGCCGTAATGCTACTTATACAGGATACCACAATGCGGCGGCTTAGGGGTAGACGCTAGGCGTGGCCGGAGAGGGAGGAGGCGACACTTGCCAAGCGCGTCATTCCTACGTAAGCTGTTAGCAACGGGTATTAGTCCAGGAGGAGAGGAGAACCGATCCCATGCACAGGTCCAACACATCAGACCGCAATGTCGAGCACAGCTCGGACCATGTCCATCTGCGACTCCAAGCCGTCGAAGCGCTCGGCGATCCATATGGCTCATGGCGATTGCAGACCCAGTTTTTGGAGCGGCAAATGCTGCTCTGCATCACCAGCGGCCATGGCACGCTCACGCTCGACGGCCGCTATATCGAGCTGCGTCCGGGCACCGTCTACGCATGCGGCGCTGGCCAGCTCGCCGAAGTTACGATACAAGCGATGGATGATCGCGGCTGCTATGCCATCCATTATGATCGATATATCGCCGATGGCGACCCTGCCCGGCTGGTCCTGCATCCCGGCGTCGATACGATGATCCCCGGCGAGCTGATCGCCGAGTCTCCGCTTCGGCTGTCCCTCATGTGCGAGGATCTCCATCGCCTGTGGCATGCAGGCGCAAGGCTCGATCGCTTCGGCGCCCAGGCTCGCTTCCAGGAGATGGTCTATCGGCTGCTGCTGCATGCGAGCGCTCCAGTCCCTGACGAGCATGCAGCGCTGGAGGCGGCCAGGACCTATATCGAGCGACACTACGCAGAGAAAATTACGATCGACGATCTAGCCGGCGTGGCGCGCATGAGCGCCAGACATCTGATGCGTCGATTCAAGCAACGCTACGGCTGCAGCGCCATGGACTACCTGACCGTCTATCGCAT